>Ga0316217_10001124_pt1 | contig 35995 bp, 36 predicted proteins | sample 1anoAmetaG_FD_203633 | JGI IMG/M metagenome (GOLD analysis project Ga0316217, IMG submission 203633) | Freshwater microbial communities from Trout Bog Lake, Wisconsin, USA - 1anoA | ecosystem: Environmental > Aquatic > Freshwater > Lake > Hypolimnion/Profundal zone | place: USA: Wisconsin...
GTGGGAGTTGAGAAAATATACGTGGTTCTGGCTAACAGCGGCGACCATATTCGCACTTCATCTTCCGATTGTCTGGTTTGTACCCTGGCCTAACGAGAGGTACCCCAGGTACCCCAATATCGCTCTTTTGCCCTTAGCATTGCTGGATTATGCCGTCGTACGCGGATGTATCAAGGTGGTTGAAAAGCTGATAAACAAGAGCGACGAAGCTGGTTCAACGAACTGAAATCCGTTTGTGAGCGCATAATCGCCATGTCACTCACTATCCCGTTCTGGGATTGCCTGACCGCCGGGACGGGTGGCTAAAATTGTCCACGCCAGAGGTGGAGGGCGTTGGGTTGGGCAGCACCGCCGCTGGAACGGCGTCCAAGGACGGCCTGAGAGAGGCGCTCGACCGGCCCTGCCACAGGGCTACGGTACTTTTGCTGCATTTTGATTGCCGAACTCCACATACAATCCAAAGATTCTAGTTTAGAATCAGCCTGTGGGACACCTCCCCTTCGCCGTTGGTGCATGGTATCGCTGTCGACAAAGCTGAATTTGAAGGTTACGCAGCGCCAGATCCTTACCCCCGGACTGGTGCAGATGGTCAGCGTGCTGGCGCTCAACAAGCTTGAGCTCCAGGACATGATCACCGAAGAGATGGTGGAAAATCCGGTTCTGGATTTGTATGAAGATCCGGTGCCGAGCATCGACCAGATTGCGGCCCAGGAAGAGCAGCGCGAGCGCGACAGCAGCGCCGCTACGGTAGAAGAACCCAAGACCACACCGGAGGAGCGCGATCCCTTCGAAGAGGTCGATTTCGGCTCCTTCTTTAACGATTATCTCGACCCCGGCTACCGCAGCACCAGCGAGCTGGAGTCGATCGAAAAGCCTTCCTTCGAAAACTTCCTCTCCAAACCCACCACCCTCACCGACCACCTCATGTGGCAGTTGGGCGCGATGCACGTCAAGGACGACGTGCTGGCGGCGGCCGAACTCATCATCGGCAATCTGGGCGATGACGGCTATCTGCTCTCCAGCGACGAGGAACTGCTGGAGCAGGGCGCCGGTTTCCTGGCCGCGCACGACGCAGCCGCGGCACCGTTGCTGGAGGTGGACTCAGCGGAAGGCGCAGAGCTGGAGCGTCCCACGCTGGTGCCCAAGCCGGAGCTGCCCTCCAAGGCGCTCTTCGGCCGCGACGCGCTGCACGAGGCGCTGGACGTGGTGCGGCAGATGGACCCGGTGGGCGTGGGCGCACGCGATCTGCGCGAGTGCCTACTGGCCCAGCTCAAAGACCTGGTGCGAGCCCACGACGAGCACGGCGGCGAGCCTGACATGCCGGAGCTGCTGGCCGACACCATGGTGGTCGTGGACAAGCATCTCCACCTGCTGCAGATCCGGCAGATGCGCGAGATCGCCCGCGCCATGGGCAAGCCTTTGGAGCGGCTGGAGCGCTGCCTGGCCCTCATCCGCACCCTGGATCCCAAGCCTGGCCTGCGCTACAACGTCGGCGAAACCCGCCTCATCGAGCCCGACGTGGCCATCATCAAGCAGGGCGACGAGTACCTGGTGGTGATGAACGACGACGATCTGCCCCAGCTGCGCCTCAACCCGGCCTACAAAAAAATGCTGAGCCGCGAAGGCAACGAGAAGGAAGTGCGCACCTACGTCAAGGAGCGCTACAAGAGCGCCATGCAGCTCATCAAGAACATTGAGCAGCGCAAGCAGACGATTCTGAAGACCTGCTACGCCATCATTGGCCGCCAGCGCGAGTTCCTCGATTTCGGCATCGACTTCCTCAAGCCGATGATGATCAAGGAAGTCGCCGAGGAGATCGGCGTGCATCCTTCCACGGTGAGCCGCGCCGTGGCCAGCAAATATGCCGTCACCCCGCAGGGTGTCTTCGAGCTGCGCTATTTCTTCAGCGAAAGCGTCAACGGTCCGGAGGGCGGCGCAACTTCCCTGCTGATCCTCAAGCGCCGCGTCAAGAAGCTGATCGACGAAGAGGATTCCGCCCGCCCGCTCACCGATGAGCAGCTGACCCGCATTCTGCAGGGCCAGGGCATCCAGGTGACGCGCCGCACCGTGGCCAAATACCGCGAGGACATGAAGATCCCCTCCACCCACCAGCGCCGGGTCAAGAAGTAAGCCGGGTAATTAAGCCGAAACGTAAATTCCTTCCCCAGGACTGGTCTAGCCACTCCGCTTCTGATATAACCAATCGCCCACGGTAGTTTTTTCGTGGACCGGGACGGAGGTTTCCGCCCGGGGGACAGCGCCCATTGTTTTCTGCCGACACGCATTTTGCGGCCGATGGCGCTGGACAATGCAGGCATCGAGCACCAGAATGTGTTGTTGGGCCAAGGAGGGGAACATCGAATGATCGTGGATTACACCGGAAGGCAATTCGAAATCACTCCCAAGATTCGCAAGGAAGTGGAAGCGGGACTGGCGAAGCTTGTAAAGATTGTGGGCGACAACTGCAGCAGCAAGGTGATTCTGACCGCGGAAAAGCAGCGGCGCATCGCCGAAATCACGCTGACGCGCCGCACCAAGACGCTGGTGGGGCACGGCGAATCCACTGACGTTTTTGTGGCCATCGACACGGCCATCGAGCACATTGAAAAACAGGCGCTCAAGCTCAATACCCGCAAGCGCGATGTGAAGCGCGCGATCAAACCGGCCTGGAAACAGGAGGCCGCCGAGCCGGAGCTGGCGGTTGCGGTAGGCATCGCGTCGGTGACGGCGGTTCCCGTGGTGGTGCACAAATTCCCCGCCAAGGCGAAGATGACCGAGGCCCACCTGGTCAAGAGCCAGGAGGCGGTTGCGGTGCAGCCCATGACGATTGAAGAGGCGGTCAAGGAGTGCGAATTCCGCGACCGCGGCGTATTCATCTTCCGCGACAAAAAAGGCACGATCCGGGTTCTGCACCGGCGCAAGGACGGCAAGCTGGAACTGATCGAAGTGCCGTAGAAGCGCGATTGCCGGCGGCCGCTGGGTGGGCGTGCGCAGGGGAGCAGATGCTCTGGAGCGCACGCTCATCGCTTTTTGTGGGCGGCGCCGGCGAGTAAGAGCTTTCTCCCGGCCGCGTATGCTGCTAAATTACGGCTATGGCCCCCACGCAACGGAAAGTGAGTCCCAAGCCTGCTTCCCGCAAGACGGCCAAGGTGCCGGCTCCGGAATTGGAGCGCAAGGCCGCTGGGCTCAAGGCCCGGCTGGTGGTCATCACCGGACTGAGCGGCTCGGGCAAGATTACCTCCCTCAAGGTCTTCGAGGACATGGGCTATTACTGCGTGGACAATCTGCCCGCGGAGTTGATTCCCAGCTTTGCCCAGCTCATCGAAGACACCCGCGACAACAAGAGCGCCGCCATCGTGGTGGACATCCGCGAGGGAACCCGGCTGGAGCAGCTCCCGGCGATCATCGGCGATCTGAAAAAGCGCCTCGATGTCACCCTGATCTATCTCGACACCAGCGACAAGGTTCTGGTGCGGCGCTTCAGCGAAACCCGGCGTCCGCATCCGCTGGGCGCGGCCGAGTCCGTCACCAGCTCCATCACCAGCGAGCGCCGCCGTCTGGAGCAGATTCGCAACATCGCCGACCTGGAGATCGACACCTCCAAGTTCAATGTTCACGAGCTGCGCACCCACTTGGTCGAGCTCTTCAAGACGGGCGGAGACAAGCGCCAGCCCTTGCTGGTCTCGGCCCTCAGCTTCGGCTTCAAGAATGGCGTTCCGGAGAGCGCCGACCTGGTTTTCGACGTGCGCTTTCTTCCCAATCCGCACTTCATCCCGGAGTTCCGCCCCTACACCGGCAAGCATCCCCAGGTGGCCAAATACATCCGCTCGTTTCCGCAAACCCAGGAATTCATCGCCAAGGTGATGGACATGCTCTTATTTCTGCTGCCCTTTTACGTGGCCGAAGGCAAGAGCTACCTGACCATCGCCTTTGGCTGCACCGGCGGCCAGCATCGCTCCGTCTTTCTGGCCGAAGAGGTCAAAAAGCGCCTGGCCAAGGCCGGCTACCGCGTCAAGGCCGAGCATCGCGACAGCCCACGGTAGAGGAACTGTTGTTGCGGTGTCCTTAGATCGGGGGTGCGGTAGATGTCAGGCAGCGCTTCCAGTAGAATTAAGGCTTGAAGCGAAAAACTCCAAGCCGGATCGGCGAGTAGGTCATGCGCCGACTGATTCGCCTCATGTGGTATGTCCGGCCCTACTGGCTCCAGTTGTTTGGCAGCGTGGTGCTGTTCTCCCTCGTCGGCCTTCTGGAAGCCTTCCGCCTAGCTCTGTTCCGTCCCATCTTCGACCGCGTGCTGACGCCGGAGGTGCCGGGACGCTCGATGGCGCTCATCAGGATCCCCCACACCAACTACACCATCTATCTGGAAAATCTCGTCCCCCACCACTTCCACAATCCGTGGACCGTGGTGGCCTTTGCGCTGGTCGCCTCGGTCTTCCTCAAGGGAATCTTCGACTACTGCGGCACCTACCTGGTGAACTACGCCGGCTTCGGCCTGGTCACCGACCTGCGCAATGAGATTTACGTCAGCGTGCTGCGCCGCTCCGCCGCCTTCTTCCAGAAGCATCCCACCGGGACGCTGGTTTCGGCCATCATCAACGACATCGACAAGGTGCAGTTCGCCATGTCGAGCGTGCTGGCGGAGTTCCTGCAGCAGTTCTTCATCTTTCTCTTCACCGCCGCGCTGGTCATCGAGGCGGGCGGCAAGCTGGCGTGGATTCTGTTGATGTTCGTACCGGTCATCATGGTCAGCTCGCGCAAAATCGGACGCCAGGTGCGCGGCACCACGCGCCGCGGGCAAGACAAGCTGGCCGAGATTCAGAACATCCTGCACGAAACCATTACCGGCCATCGCATCGTCAAGGCCTTCAGCATGGAGCTGTGGGAGACCACGCGCTTCAAGGCGGCGGCCAAGCGCCTGTTCTCGGCCAACATGCACTACGTGGTAGCCATGGCGGTCAGCTCTCCGCTCATGGACCTGCTCGGCGCGGTGGCCATCGCCCTGCTGCTCAAGCTGGGCCGCGACAGCATCAACCACGGCACCATGACCATGGGCGACTTCATGACCTTCATCGTCGCCACCATGAGCCTCTATCAGCCGGTGCGCAAGTTTGCCGGCTTCTACAACAGCTTCCAGCAGGCGCTCGGAGCCTCCGAGCAGGTCTTCAAATTCATGGACGCCAAGGACGAGGTGCGCGAGAAGGAACATCCGCAGAAGCTCGGCGCCTTCCACGACTCCATCCGCTTTGAGAACGTGCGCTTCTGCTACGGCGGCGTCGCGGCAACTCCGGCCGCGGGCGCAGCCGGGTACGCGGCAAAAGATGCCGCTCCGGCCGCGGGCGCACAGGCCGACACGCGCGAGGTGCTGAAGGGCATCGACCTCGAGGTGAAGGCCGGCGAACTGCTGGCGATTGTGGGCGGCAGCGGCGCGGGCAAGTCCACCATGGTGCACCTGATTCCGCGCTTTTTCGACGTCACCGGCGGACGCATCCTGGTGGACGGCATCGACATTCGCGATCTCTCGCTGGCCTCGCTGCGCAGCCAGATCGGCATCGTGGCGCAGGAGACCATGCTGTTCAACGACACGGTGCGCAACAACATCGCCTACGGCCAGCCCAACGTCTCGCAGCAGGATGTGGAGCGCGCGGCCCAGGCGGCGCTGGCCCACGATTTCATCCGGCGGATGCCTCAGGGTTATGACACGGTAGTCGGCGAGCGCGGCTTCCGCCTCTCCGGCGGCGAGCGTCAGCGCCTCAGCATTGCCCGCGCTCTGCTCAAAAACGCGCCGGTCCTGATCCTGGACGAGGCCACTTCGGCGCTCGATTCGGAAAGCGAGTCGCTGGTGCAGGCCGCGCTGCAGAACCTGATGACCGGCCGCACCGTCTTCGTCATCGCGCACCGCCTCTCCACCGTGCGTCGCGCCGACCGCATTCTGGTGCTGGAAAATGGCACCATCGCCGACCAGGGCACGCACGAAGATCTGCTGTCGCGGCTGGGCACCTACCGTCGCCTCTATGAGCTGCAGTTTGTGGACGTGGACGTGAACCAGCAGCCTGTTACCCACACGGAAGGAAGCGGAGTATAACTATGGCGATTCGCTCCATGACCGGCTTTGCCCAGCTCAAGGGCCAGCACGGAAAAACCGGCTACACCTTCACCGCCAAGTCGGTGAACCATCGCTTCCTGGACCTGCATCTGCGCCTGCCGGGAAGATCGGAGCTCTTCGAGCAGCGGCTGCGCAAGCTCTTCAAGGAGAAAATGCACCGCGGCCACGTGGAAGTTTCCCTGAGCCTGGAGTATGCGGGAGCCACCGGCGTCAGCATCAATCAGGAACTGGTTTCCGGCTACGTCAAGGCGTTCCGCGCGCTCTCCGGCGATCTCGACCTGCACGGCGAGCCCGACCTGAACGCCATCTTCCGCCTCAGCGGCGTCTTTCTGGCCTCCAGCGAGATGCCGGACGAGGCCGAGTTGCAGGAGTCGCTGGCCTCCGCCGCTGCCGAACTGATCGACTTGCTCAACGTCAACCGGCGTCTCGAAGGCGACCACACCTGCGCCGAACTGGAGGCGCGCATGGATCAGCTGGAGCGCAACACCGCCGAGATGGAAAAGCTGCGCGGCACGGTTCTTGCCGCCCACCTGGAGCGCATCCGCAGCCGCATGGCGGAGCTGCTCGAAGGCAAGGCCGAACCCGACCGCATTCTGCAGGAGGCCGCGATGCTGGCCGAGCGCAGCGACGTGCGGGAGGAGATCGTGCGCATGATGACCCACATTCGCCACTTCCGCAGCTTGCTGGAAGAGGGCGAAGATGTCGGCAAGAAACTCGATTTCCTGCTGCAGGAAATGAACCGCGAGGCCAACACCATGCTCTCCAAAACCAGCGGCCTTGCCGGCGACGCCATGCGCATCACCGAACTGGGCCTGGCCTTGAAGAGCGACATTGAAAAATCCCGGGAACAGGTGCAAAACGTCGAATGACTCTCGTCTTCATCATCTCAGCGCCCTCGGGCAGCGGTAAATCGACGTTGGTTACGGCCATCAAGCGGCTGGTGGACCGGCTCGAATTCTCCGTCTCCTACACCACCCGCCCGCCGCGCGGCAGCGAGGAAGACGGCCGCGACTACTACTACACCCGGCGCGAGGTCTTCGAGCGCATGATCGCACGCGGCGAATTCCTCGAATACGCCGACGTCTTCGGCGACTACTACGGAACGGCCAAGAAGTTTCTGGACGATGCCATCGTGCGCGGCAACGACCTGCTGCTGGATATCGACGTGCAAGGCGCCTCGCAGCTGCAGGCCAGCATTCCGGAGGCCATCAGCATCTTCATCCTGCCACCCACCAAGCAGGAGCTGGAGAAACGTCTGCGCCGCCGCAGCGCCGCCGAACGCATGACCGACGAGGCCAAACTCCTACGCCGCCTGGATACCGCCAAGCGGGAGATTGAAAAATATACGGAATACGATTACATTCTGGTAAACGACCAATTGGACGATTCGATCGACTCGCTGAAGGCGATCATCCTCACCGAGCGGCTCCGCGCCGCCGGCAGGGAGCCGGAGCGGGCCGACGAACAGAAGCTCGTCGAACTGGCGGAGAGCCGCAGGCTGGAACACGTGCGGCCAGGTCTTGGGCCCATTCTGGAAAGCTTTCGCAAGAACTGAGTAATTCACAGGAGGTACGAACGTGGATCTCTACAGCGGGTTCGACAGCAATTACCGGTACATTTTAGTAGCCGCGCGCCGCGCGCGTCAGTTGCAGTCCGGCGCACTCCCATTGGTCGCCACGGCTTCCACCAAGCCCTGCCGCATCGCCGCCGAAGAGCTGCAGGCCGACAAGGTAAAGTGGGAGACCACGCCCCTGCGGCTGGTCGAGCCGCTGGATTCCAAGACCGGCGCAGCCTAAAAGCTGACGACGGGTGCCCCACCTTCGACGCGCTGCTTTTGCGCGGCTAAGGTGGGAAGCAATCCGACGGGTGGCCCATTCAAGCCGGGGTCCCGGCAAGCGCGTAGTTGGCTTACTGGGGTGGAAGCCATCTTTCGGCTTGAGTGGGGAAGTGGAGGCGCAAAGCGCTGGAGCTTCCAACGCAATCGAAGCCGCGTGCGCGCGCATCGAATCCATCGGAGACAGGGTTTCCCAAAACTGGGCCATCTGAAGACACGAACCATGAAAATCGCACTGGGAGTCACAGGCGGCATCGCCGCATACAAGGCCGCCGACATCGCGCGCCGTCTGCAGGAGCGCGGCTTCACCGTGCAGGTCGTCATGACCGCCTCGGCGCAGGAGTTCGTTCGCCCCCTTACCTTTGCCGCCCTCACCGGCGAAAAGGTCATCACCGAAATGTTCTCCCAGCGCGACTCCAACTCCACCCTCGACTCCTCGGTGGAGCACATCGGCGTGGCACAGTCCATTGACGCGCTCCTGGTGGCGCCCGCGACGGCGGCAACCCTCGCTCGCTTTGCCCACGGCCTGGCCGAAGATTTCCTTTCCACGCTCTACCTCGCCACCCTTGCCCCGGTCGTCGTGGCTCCCGCCATGAACGTGAACATGTGGCGTCACCCGGCCACCCGGGCCAATCTGCAAACACTGCGCGCCCGCGGCGTCACCGTGGTCGAGCCCGGCGAAGGCTACCTCGCCTGCGGCGCGACCGGCGAAGGTCGCCTCGCCGATACCGGCGTCATCGTCGATGCGCTCGTGGCGCGCCTGCTTCAATCGCAGGATGCCCAATCGCAGGATCTCAAGGGAGAGCACATTCTGATCTCCGCCGGCCCCACCTATGAAGCCATCGACCCGGTGCGCTTCCTCGGCAACCGCTCCAGCGGAAAGATGGGCTATGCCCTCGCCGAGGCCGCACTGCGGCGCGGAGCGCAGGTCACGCTGGTCAGCGGGCCTACTGCGCTCACTGCTCCCGCGGTCGAGGAGTTTGTCTCCGTCGAGAGCTGCGCGCAGATGCGCCAGGCGCTGCTGGAGCGCTTCGGTCGCGCCAGCATCACCATCATGGCGGCGGCGGTTTCCGACTTCACCCCCGCCGAAGTCGCGGAGCAAAAGATCAAGCGCAAGGGTGAAATGAACCTTTCCCTTCGCCCCACCGAAGACATCCTCGCCGAGTTGAGTTCGCGCCGCGCGCCGGGCCAGCTTCTCATCGGCTTTGCCGCTGAGACGGAGAACCTCACCGAGAACGCGCGCCGCAAACTGGAGCGCAAACAGCTGGACGCCATCGTGCTCAACGATGTCTCCCGCCCCGGCCTCGGCTTCGGCTCTGAGCGCAACGCGGGCGAAATCATCACCGCCGATGCGACCACGGTGATCGCCGAGATGAGCAAGGCGGAGATGGCCGGCCGGGTGCTCGACGCGATCGTGAAAATGCGGGCGAAGCAGAAGACTCCCAAGGTGCCCGCATAACCATGGCAAAAATTCTGGACGAGCAAAGCAGGAAGGCCGTCGCCGCCACCGTGCGCTACTATCGCGACCTCGGCATCTTCGATCTCTACCGTCGCGAGGTCCCCGAAGGCGTGAGCTTTGGCCGGACCATCGTGCGCGAGGAGTTGGCAAGTATCGAAGCGGCCCCAGTTGTTGACGAATACGCCCCGTCCGGCGCTGTTTCGGGTAACGCTGCGCTGCCGGCCGCAGGCGCTCGGCCGGCCGCAGGCGCTCGGCCGGCCGCAGGCGCAGGGGCTCTCCGCGTGATCCGCGAAGAGATTGGCGAGTGCACCCGCTGCAAGCTGTGCCAGGAGCGAACCAACATCGTCTTTGGCGTGGGCGATCCGCACGCACGCATCTTCTTTGTCGGCGAAGGGCCGGGCGCGGATGAAGACGCGCAGGGCGAGCCCTTTGTGGGACGCGCCGGGCAGTTGCTCAACAACATGATTCAGGCCATGGGGATCCGCCGCGAGGACGTTTACATCGGCAACGTGGTCAAGTGCCGTCCGCCGAAAAATCGCGCGCCGGAGCCCGACGAGTGCGCGACCTGCGGCCCCTACCTCATGCGCCAGATTCTGGCGGTGCGCCCGGAGATCATCGTGGCGCTAGGTGCCACGGCGGCCAAGTTTCTTCTCTCCGCCAACGACTCGCTGGCCAACCTGCGCGGCCATGTCTACGACTTCCATCCCGTGTCGCATTCCGCGCTGCCACAGTCGGCTCCGGAGCGCGATCCGGACTTTGCCACCAAACTCGTGGTCACCTATCATCCCGCCTACCTGCTGCGCGATCCGCGCCAGAAGAAAGAGACGTGGCTCGATCTGCAGATTGTGATGAAGTACCTGGGAATGCCGCTGCCCAAGCGCAACCCCGAGGCCTGATGGACACCCTACCCGAGCCCCAGCAAGGCTCGCTGCTGCCCGAATCTGCCAGCCTCGATCACCGCCTTTTTTGCGACGTTGCGTTGCCGGTGCCGCTCGACGCAATCTTCACCTATGAAGCCGGCGAGCTTGACCCGGTCGTGGGCGGGCGCGTGGTGGTTCCCTTCGGCCGCGGTGCGGAGAAAAAACTCTCCGGCATCGTCACCCGTCTCCACTGCGAGCCTCCTGCCACGCGAAATATAAAGCGCATCCTCCAAGTGCTCGACACCTTTCCCGTTCTCGACGAAAGCCTGCTCGCCCTGGGCCGCTGGATCGCGCAGTACTATCTTGCGCCGCTGGGCGAAGTCTATCGCGGCATGTTGCCCTTGCAGGCCGAGTTCCGCCAGGCCTTCGGCTACCGCATCACCGAGCTTGGCACCGAGGCGCTCTACCAGTCCGCTGCGGCAGGTTCCTCGCTCCGCTCCCAAAAAGATCCCGACCACCAGATGAGCGAATACGCCGTGCTGGACGCGCTGGCCGAAGGCGACCTGATGCGCGAAGAGCGCCTGCGCACCGCGACCGGCGCCACGCGCGAGGTGCTGCGCACGCTGCTGCAAAAAAAATGGATTGTCCGCGAAGACCTCTCCGGCGTGCGCGATGCACGAAGACTGGCCAAGATCGTGGTGTTGCGCGATGGGTCGTGCGATGAGTCATGCGATGGCCAGACGGGTAACGCTCCGCTGCCGGCCGCGGGCGCTGGGCACAAACTCAACGCCGCACAGCAGCGCATCGTCGATCTCCTCCGCCAATCGCAGGGCCGCCTGCCGCTGGAGGAACTGCGCGAAGCGGGCTGCTCGCCGAGCTCGCTCAAAACTCTGGTGCGCCACGAACTGGCGGAGATCGTCGAGGAGTCCGCAGCGCGCGCCGTGCCCCAGATGAAGCCGCGCACCACCCTGGAGTTCCAGTTCACCCCCGGCCAGCAGTCGGCCTTGCGCGAGATTCGCGGCAGCGTTGAGTCACACACGTTCAAGGTGGCGCTGCTGCACGGCGTCACCGGCTCCGGCAAAACGGCGGTGTATCTGGCGGCCATGCAGTCGGTGCTCGCCGCGGGGCGCGGCTCCATTCTTCTGGTCCCGGAGATCGGACTCACCCCCGGCGTCGCCGCCGACCTGCACAATATCTTCGGCGATGAGATCGCCATTCTGCACAGCTCGCTCAGCGACCGTGAGCGAGCCGAGCAGTGGCACCGCATCCGCCGCGGCGAAGCTCGCATCGCCGTCGGCACTCGCTCGGCAATCTTTGCTCCGGTGCGCGACCTTGCGCTCATCATCGTCGACGAGGAGCACGACAACAGTTACAAACAGGAGGAGACGCCGCGCTATCACGGACGCGATGTTGCCGTCATGCGGGCCAAGGCGCTGAACGCGACCGTGGTGCTGGGTTCGGCAACGCCCTCGCTGGAGAGCTTCCACAACGCTACGCGCGGCCGCTACGCACTCATCGAACTGCCCGGACGCGTGCAGGAGCGTCCCCTGCCCGAGGTCGAACTGGTGGACATGCGCGCCGAGTTCCAGCAGACCGGCAAGGAGAGCGTGCTCTCCCGCAAGCTGATGGAAGAAACCGCCGAGCGCCTGGAGCGCGGCGAGCAGGCCATGATCCTGCTCAACCGCCGCGGCTACTCGGCCTGGGTCATGTGCCGCAGCTGCGGCGACACCGTGCAGTGCCGCGACTGCGCCGTGGCCATGACCTATCACAAAAGCCGGCAGCGCCTGCTCTGCCACTACTGCGGATTCCAGCAGGCCGTGCCCAAGCAGTGCCCCAAGTGCGGCAGCGAGTACGTACAGTTCCTCGGCACCGGCTCGGAGAAGCTGGAAGACCTGTTGCACGCCGCATTTCCCACCGCGCGCATCGGACGCATGGATCGCGACACCGTGCGCGGCCACGCCGACTTCGAACGCATGTTGAGCGAGTTCCAGTCGGGCGAAATCGACCTGCTCATCGGAACCCAGATGATCGCCAAGGGCCACGACGTGCATGGCGTCACGCTGGTGGGCGTGGTCGCCGCCGACAGCGCCCTCGGCCTGCCAGACTTTCGCGCCGCCGAACGCACCTTCCAACTTCTAACGCAAGTGGCGGGGCGCGCCGGGCGCGGTGAGATGCTGGGCAAGGTTTTGCTGCAGACCCATTTTCCGGACCACTACGCGGTACAATTTGCCGCAGCCCATGACTACCAGGGCTTTGCCGAAAAAGAGCTGCGCTTCCGCGGCTGGATGCACTATCCGCCCTTCGACGCGCTGGCCAACATCGTGGTGCGCAGCGACAAGCAGGAAGAAGCGTTGCGCTACGCGGGCCTGCTGGGCCGCTGGTTTGAGCAGGTGCGGCACGAAGGCGTGCGCGTCATGGGCCCCGCGCCGGCGCCCATCGTGCGCCTCAAGAAGGATTACCGCTTCCATTTCGTGCTCAAGGCCGCCAGTCGCGAGCGCCTGAACTCCGTGCTCCGCACCATGCTCGCCGCCGCCGGGCAGCAAAAGATTCCGCGCACCCAGATCATCGTGGACGTGGACGCGGTGTCGCTCTCGTAATCACTGCTTTTCAAACTGGAGCGTACACGGACGCCCCTCGATGCGGATGCCTGTTCCGGTCGATCCCTCGAACTTCGCGTCGATGTTATAGCCATACTCGGTTCCTCTCGGGGTGTCGCGCCCCGGCACATATTCCTTGGAGCCGGTGCGGCCATTCGCATAGAGTTTGCCCACGCCGTCGTCCTCGATCCTGCCATCGATTGCGAGCGAGCCCGGCTCGCCCGCCGTGCCGTGCAGCCCATGCAGCACGCCGTCTTTCACCGTGCTCACAAAGCGAAACGAATATCCCAGCGCGCCTCGCGACGCCTCGCACGAAACCGTCGTCTGCCACTCGCCGTCGAAGCGCGGCGTGTCCGCGGCCCACGCAGCAGTCGCGAAAAGCAACAGTCCCAGAGCCGCCGGAATCGTCCTATTTATCATCGTCTCTCCCCGATCCTGTGGGTCACTCTCTTCCATGCGCCGAAAACATGCGCGCCAGAAATCCAGTGCCTTTGTCGCTCTTGCCTCCCCACGTCTGGTAGAGCCCGAGATAGGCATAGTTCTCGGTCTGACCGGCCACCGAGTGTCCGTACGCAAACAGCAACTGCAGTCCAGGATTCTTGAAGTAGTACATCCCGCCCAGGTCCACCAGGGTGGAGGCCTGTGTCTGCGGCGTTGCAAAGCCTTCCTTGCGGTGGGAGAAAACTTCGCCGCCCAGCGTCAGCTTCTTGCCAAGATTCCGTTGCAACAACCATCCTGTGTAGAAAAAATTGCGATACTGGGTTTGCGGCACAATCTGGTATCCCGCTCCACCATACGTCGTCCACTCTCCCCAGCTTTTTTGTACCCACACCGGCATCTTGTACCAGACTTTTCCCACCCCCAGCCCGCTGCTGTAGCTGCCGGTGGGCAGCTCAAACATCGGGTAAATTCCTATCTGCGGCCGGTGTTTGGTCTCCTGCACCAGACGAATCTTTGCGCCCGTCTCTGTGTCGGTCAGCCCGTAGGCAGTGCGCCCAACGCCGCCCGGCAGGTAGATGGGATTGTTGGAAGGAATCGTGGCGCCGAAGGGCACAATGATATGCAGTTGCAGATTGGGCAGGGCGCCCCAGTTGAATTCAAATGCCGGGCCCGTCGGGTCGGTTTCCACTGGCGTGCTCGACACCATGCCGAATTGATAAAACTCGAAATGCCCCGGTTCCACCGGCTCCGGGTCATCAGTCTGAAACGGAGGTCCGGCCCATAGCTGGGTTCCGGTCACCAAAAAGAGCAGCAATAACAATGTTTTCGCGTAACTGCGAGCAGGGCTCATGCGTGCTCCTTGCAGGCGTCTTGCGCAGAACCCGTTACCGGCTCCCGTGCTTGATCATATGAGCCACCTGGGGGAAGCTGGAGTTGGCTACCGGAGCGGGTGTAAAGGTGAGAATCAGCATCGCTATCGCCACCAGGGAGAGGCGTTTGCGGGCGCGTCCCACGCCGGGCCGCTGCGGTACGCTCGGCTGCTGCAGTCCGCTCAGGGCCAGCAGAATTGCCCACACCATCCATCCCACCCAGAAGAACCAGGCCATCACCACCAGCGAGCCGACCATCGCCCAGGAGAAAAAGCGGTGCATCCGTGGCGAGACGGCAAACACCAGATGCCCGCCATCCAACTGTCCGCCGGGCAGCAGATTCAGCGCCGTGGCCAGCATTCCGGCCCAGCCCGCAATGGCCACCGGATGCAGGTAGTAGTGCGCCAGCGAAGGCCCTCCCGGATGCGAAAACGCGTGGTGCAACAGAAGATGGCCGAGCTGGAAGATGAGCGGAAATCCGAACTGCAGGTCGGGGTCGGGGAAGCCGGCCACGGGATGCGACAGGGCCAGTCCCGCGAGCATCGTGGGCACGGCCACCACGAATCCCGCAATCGGCCCGGCGATACCGATATCAAACAGCGCGGCCCGCGATTCAATCCGCCCGCCGATGCGGATGAACGCGCCCAGCGTGCCGATCAGCGTAGGCGCGGGGATAAAGAACGGCAGGGTTGCGCGCACCCGGTAGTGGCGGCAGTAGAGGTAGTGTCCCATCTCATGCGCCAGCAGAATGCTCATGATGGCCAGCGAAAATGGCACGCCCAGCAGCAACTGCCGCGGGTTCTGCCACAGCCACTGCACCGGAAACAGCGGCATCAACTCATTGCCGGTGGCGAAGGCATCCAGGTGATGATCGAAGTTGAACTGCAGCCGCGAGCCCACCAGCACCGTGGTACAGAAGGTGACCGCCAGCAACAGCAGCGGCACTCCGTAGCGGACTTTTGGTGTGTATGTAGGAGCGAACAGCGGATCGGGAAGCCGCACGTATTCCACGGGGTTTCCGGACAGGGAATCGGGGACGGAATCAGACATCGGGCAGACGCTCGCGCTCGTTCGGACACTCAGGCGGCGGGTGGCCCATTCAAACCATCTTTTGGCCTGAGTGGGGCGGTTGACGGCCTGCCGCCGCTGGACTAATCGATCGATTGCAGTTCCTTGCCCGGCTTGAAGCGGACGGCCTTGCCCGGTGGAATGTTGACCTCGGCCCCGGTGCGCGGGTTGCGGCCGATGCCGGTCTTGCGCGGGCGCACGTTGAAGACGCCAAAGCCGCGCAACTCGATCCGGTCGCCTGCGGCCAGCGCGTTCTTCATGCTTTCAAACACGGTCTCCACGGCGCGCTCGGCCTTGGTCTTGGTGACCCCGGTGCGGTTTACCACTTCGTTGATAATGTCGAGTTTGATCAAGCGATCGGCTCCGGCGCTTCGGATTGAGAATCAAGAACTTGCCCCATGATGCTAGAAAATGAGGCAGGCAATGTCAACATCGATGCCCAGATGGTACCACGGCCTCGCCGCCGGGAATCCTGAATGTTAAGATGGCCCTACCGACCATGATTCAGCCCCAGGCAATTTCGAATGCATCAACCCTGGCTGCCGGACTGCTGCCCGATTTGCTGAGTTCGATCGGGGATTCGCAAACCGCACTGCCAAGGATTGCCAAGGACCCTGAGCTCATCCGGCAGATTGAGACGGCGGTGCACCAGATGCCCACCGCGCACGACCTATACCTGGGCGACTCGCGCCAAATGGATGTGGTTCCGGATTCGAGCGTCCATCTGGTACTGACCTCGCCTCCCTATTGGAGTCTCAAAAAATATAGAGATACAGCTGGCCAGATGGGACACATTGAAGGCTACGATGCGTTTCTCGACGCTCTGGATGAAGTCTGGAAGCACTGCTGGCGGGTCTTGGTTCCTGGCGGAAGAGTGGTCTGCGTCGTGGGGGATGTATGCCTTTCGCGCCGGAAAAATAATGGCCGGCATACGGTTGTCCCCTTGCACTCTTCTATACAGGAGCGATGCAGGGTGATTGGATTCGATAACCTTGCTCCGATTATCTGGCACAAGATAGCGAATGCAAATTACGAGGCGGATAGGAGCTCGGGCGGCTTCCTTGGAAAGCCATTCGAGCCGAACTCGGTCATCAAGAACGATATCGAGTTCATCCTGATGCAGCGGAAGCCCGGCGGATACCGCAGCCCCTCCCTTGCTACGCGAATTTTGAGCGTGATCTCCGTGGAAAATTATCAGGAATGGTTCCAGCAAATCTGGACGGGTGTGACTGGGGCCTCCACGCGTGAGCATCCTGCGCCATACCCGGAGGAGCTCGCAGAAAGGCTGGTGCGTATGTTCAGCTTCGTCGGCGATACCGTTCTAGATCCCTTCATGGGAACCGCGACCACCAATGTTGCCGCGGCTCGTTGGGGACGCAGCAGCATTGGACTCGAGATAGACCCGCACTACTTCGATTTGAGCGCGAAGAGATTTGATTCCGAACACTCCCGGTTTCTGACCGAGGTGAGGACGCATGAGTTCGCTTGAGACGGACGAGTTCCATCTTGATTCCCGGCTCACCGAAGCAGTTCGCTCTTATTGGGCCGTGCTGGAGAACCAGGGTGCAAATCAAGGCGCTAAATCCGGGCAAAAGGATTACGGCGACCGCTCCAAGGTTACTGGCGGTAAACAGATGGACGGGTTTGCCGAACTCCTCAAGGATTTGCTGGAGCGATGCGGCATCGACCGGGCGAACATGTATTGTGGCCGGAGCACGAGCCTGCCGGGATTTTACCGGCCGACCAAAGACTGGGATTTGGTGGTGGTAGTTGAAGGAAACCTGCTAATCGCACTGGAATTGAAATCGCTTCCCACGTCCTTCGGAAACAATTCCAATAACCGAGTGGAAGAGGCTCTGGGGAGTGCCGCCGATCTCTGGAAGGCCTACCAGAAGCGGACGTACGGTAAGTCGCAACGGCCTTGGTTGGGGTACTTGATGCTGATCTGCGATGAAACAGCCTCAGCCTCACCCATCGCGGTTCCCGAGCGTCATTTTCCAATCCGCAAAGAGTTCAGGGATGTGGGGTATGGCAAGCCTTCCCGCACCGGAGGCAAGCCGATGAAGGTTTCTGTGCCGTACGTGAGGCGAATGGAGTTGTTCTGCGAAAAAGTGAAGCAGGAAGGATTGTATGATGCTTCTTGTTTTCTGATCACGGACCATTCGCGGGGACCATCCGGGTTCTATCGGGAACCATCGGAGGAGTTGGCGTTTCGGGATTTTGTCGGCTCTATGATGGGCAAAGCGCTGGGATACGTCCAAGCAAAGAAGTTATAAGAATAATCTAGGAGTCGGAACCAAGATGGCGATAAAGAGTGACCGCTGGATTCGGGAGATGGCGCAGACGCAGCAGATGATCGACCCGTTCTGCGAAAAGCAGATGCGCGAAGGCGTCATCAGCTACGGACTTTCCTCCTACGGCTATGATCTGCGGGTGGCCGACGAGTTCAAAATTTTCACCAACGTAAACTCGGCCATCGTGGACCCCAAAAAGTTCGACGAGCGCTCCTTCGTCTCCATCCGCGCCGACAGCATCATGGTGCCGCCCAACTCCTTCGCCCTGGCCCGCTCGGTCGAATACTTCAAGATCCCGCGCGACGTGCTCACCATCTGTGTCGGCAAGTCCACCTACGCGCGCTGCGGCATCATCGTCAACGTCACTCCCTTTGAGCCGGAGTGGGAGGGCTTCGTCACCCTGGAGATCAGCAACACCACTCCGCTGCCCGCCAAAATCTACGCCAACGAGGGACTCTGCCAGATCCTGTTCTTCCAGGGAGACGAGCCCTGCGAGGTGAGCTACAAAGACAAGCTCGGCAAATACCAAAACCAGACGGGCATCGTGCTGCCCAAACTTTAGCGCCCATGGAAACCCTTCGCCTACACCTCGCCTCCGAGTCGGAACAGGACATTGCTCGCGACCCAGCCCTGCTCCAGGCCGCTGAAATCCTGCGTGCCGGGGGGCTGGTGGCCTTTCCCACGGAAACCGTCTACGGACTCGGCGCCAACGCGCTCAATCCCGCGGCGGTGGAGAAGATCTTCGTCGCCAAGCATCGTCCCCAATGGGACCCGGTGATCGTTCACGTCGCCGATGTGGCTTCGGCCCGTCAACTGACCTCGGATTGGACGGAGGCAGCCGCCCGCCTGGCGGAGGCCTTCTGGCCCGGCCCGCTCACCATGCTGCTGCCGCGCAGCGCGGCGATTCCAGATTTGTGCACCGCCGGCCGTCCCAAGGTCGGGCTGCGCTTGCCCGCCCATCCCGTGGCGCGTGCGCTCATCGCCGCCGCCGGAGTGCCCATCGCCGCGCCCAGCGCCAACCTGTTCGGACACACCAGCCCCACCACGGCCGGGCATGTCCTGGCCGACCTCGAAGGCCGTATCGACGCCGTTCTCGACGGCGGAGGCTGCACCGTGGGAGTGGAGTCCACCGTGCTGGACCCGACGCTGACCCCGCCGCTCATCTACCGTCCCGGAGGCGTTACCGCCGAGCAGCTCCGGGCTGTGCTGGGCAGCGTGGAGGTGGCCCTGCGCTCCGTCGTCGATGAGGTCTCGCAAGAGGCGCTCGAATCTCCCGGCTTCGGCATTCGCCACTACGCCCCGTGCGCCAGGTTGGTGCTGGTGGCCAGCGAATCCGAACTCATGCAGGTACTCAAGCGCGAAACGCGCAACAATCTGGTGGGTGTGTTGCTGCCGCTGGAGTGGAGAGTGCCGCTGGTTCCGGCCACGGTGCTGCGCTGGGGAAGTTTGAACGAGCCGGAGCTGCTGGCCCGCGACCTCTACACCCTTTTGCGCACGCTCGACGAAGGGGGCGCCGAGGTCATCGTCTGTCCCATGCCCCCCGCCGAGGGAATCGGCATGGCGATCCGCGACCGCCTGCGCAAAGCCTCGCAATAAAAGAGCCCGCGCGAGGCGGGCTCCAAAGATGGCGTTGCAACAAGGATCTCGTAGACCTGGGTCGTGCCACTTCGCTACTTTGTCGTCTCTTCGCCTTCTTTGTACATATACCGGATGGCGGATTTATAAATTAGCAGGTTGGATTGACCCGCGGGGCGGTTCAGCTTGATGCAGCTCTTGTCATACCACTCGATGACGCCGCGCAACTGTTCGCCGTCGCGCGTTACCACCACCATCGGAGTCTTGCCCTGGATCTGCTTCTGATAATAGAAATTTTCGGCGTGCGTCTGCTCGGCCGGTGCGGTCTTTTTGGGGCTGCCCGGTGTGCGCTCGGAAGTGCGCTCATGGTTGCGCTCCACGCTGCGCTCGACACTCCGCTCCGCGCTGCGCGCGCGGGGCTCCACGGCGGCTTCGGCGGCGCGAGCCTGCTCGCGATTCAGCGATGGCCGGATCAGTTTGCGGTTCCCGAAGTTATCTGGCTCGATTGCCCGCACCACGGCGGTTGAGTCAGGTCCATTTCTCATCACGAGTCCTCTCCCTGGGGGAGTGTTCAACAGATGCCGTCAAATTTCCCGCGATTCCCCGCAAAGGACACAGCCGCGCACGCACCATACAGCGCGCGAAATCTGATTTCCTGAAAAGAGGATGCAGTGGTTCGTGGTTAAAACTTAACACACGCGCAGGGCGAAAAACAACAAATGGCCTTAATCTCCCCGGCACCGCGGGCCCTATCCCGGCGGCGTAGATCGCATTTGGGAAACGCTGCGCTGCCGGCCTCTGACGCTTGGCAGGCGCGGGTGGGGAAACGCTACACTTCCAACGCGCTGGAGTATCCATCCAGGGAGAGCGAGCGCAGCAGATTGCGCCGCATTCCGTTCTGCACCTCGCCCAGCCCGTCGCTGGCGCGCACAATCCAGGCAAACGAAACCTGCGCGGCAATGGCCTCCAGCTCGGCTTGCAGGTCCTGATTTCGCATCAACTCCGCCGACCCCGATTTCAGAAACATCAGGTCTTCCAGAATCGAGTACAGCACGGCGATCAGCTGGTCGGTCTTGGCCTTGCCCTCGCCCCCGGCGCGGTAGGCTTCCGTGGCGCGGAACAGCGCCGAGTGGTCGTTCTCGCCCAGCGCCGTGGTCAGCAGCAGCAGCGCGTCCCTGCGCGCCGCCAGATACCCGTTCAGGTCGAAGCCGCGCGCCCGTCCCACCGCCCCGGCGCTCAGCTGGGCTACCAGCTTTTTCTGCGTCGCCGTCCACTCGGTGCGCAGCGCCAGGTCCTGCGCAATCTCGGCGGGCGTCAGCGGAGCCAGCCGCAGCGTAATGCAGCGCGAGCGGATGGTGGGCAGCAGGGAATTGGCGTTTTCCGCCAGCAGGAACAGCGTGGCAAAGTCGGGCGGCTCCTCCAACACTTTCAGCAGCGCGTTGGCCGCCTCTTTCATGAAATTCGATTCCGAAAAAATATAAAACTTCTGCCGTCCTTCCGCCGGACGGTAGTACATCTCGCCAATCACATGCCGCACCTGGTCCACCTTCACCAGCATCTGCGGCGGGTCGGGCGGAATGATCAGCACCTCGGGATGGGTCTGCACAAAGATGCGGGTATCGCGCTTATCGCCCTCGCGCATCGCCTCGCGCGCCTCCACTGCTTCGGCAAAGCGCTGCTCCAGCGCGTCGCCCTGCGCAATGCGCTCGCAGTTGCTGCAGCGCCCACAGAAGTCAGGCAGTCCGTCTTCGTCCACCGGACGCTCCAGGCAGTTCACCGCCTTGGCCACCATCTGCGCCAGGGTAAACTTTCCCGCCCCGCGCGCCCCGGTCAGGATGATGGCGTGCGGCAAATGGTCGCGCGCAATCATCTGCCGCAGCCGTGCCACGGTGGCGCCATTGCCGCGGAATTGATCGAATCCCATCGCCTAACTCCAACCCGCCGGGTGCCCCATTCAAGCCCTTCGTTGGCTTGAGTGGGGCAGTTGATCTTGATGTTCGTGCTCTTGTCTTGCTCTTGTCTTTGCTCTTGCCCTTGTTTCTGAGGTGTCATCCTGAGCGCAGCGAAGGACCCCAGCCCCGTTCCAATCTCCCGCTCCGTTTCAATGTCGCTTCCACCACGGACCCAGCCCCTGCGTTCGTTCGGCTCTACTCCGCCAGCAGCCGCCCGCGTACCGCGGACACTACGTCGCGGTGCACCGCATCCTTGGCCTTGCGCGCGTCGATGGTCACCACGCGCTGCGGCTCGCGCTGCGCGATGGCCAAAAACTGCCGGTGCACGCGATCGAAGAAGGCGCGGTTTTCCTGCTCGAAGCGATTTTCGTCGATTCCGCTTCCGGCGGCGTTGCGTCGCCGGGCGCGCGCCACGCTGTCGGCCACGTCGTTGTCCAGCAGAATCGTCAGGTCCGGTTGCAGCCCGTTGCAGAGCAGGCGGTGCAGCGTCAGTACGGTGTCCACTCCCAAGTCGCGCCCCGCGCCCTGGTAGGCTTCGGAGGAATCCGTGTAGCGGTCGCACAGCACCCAGGCGCCGCGTTCGATGGCCGGAAGAATCACCTCGGAGATATGCTGTGCGCGGGAGGCAAACATCAGCGCCAGCTCGGCCAGCGGAGCCAGCCCCAGCGTACGCGAATTCAGCAGCAGGCCGCGGATGCGCTCCCCGATCGGGCTGCCTCCCGGCTCGCGGGTGGCAATCACCTCGAGGCCCTGCGCGCTCAGCACGGTGGCCAGCCTTCCCAGGTGGGTGCTTTTGCCGCAGCCGTCCAGTCCCTCGAAGGTGATAAAGCGTCCGCGCTTTGCCGGCGTGTGCACAATGGAATCATAGCAAAGCGGTTGGATCGGCTGTATTGCCCTCCCATCCATCCGAGCTTAACGAAGTCCGCCGGTCAGGCCAGCAAGCGGTTCGCGTCCGGCACTTCCTCCACCACGGAAGCGTTCTGCGATGCTTTCTCGCCGCACGCCAAGAGAATGACGAAACCTTCCGGGGTGCCGAGTTTTCGACTCCCGATAAATTCCTTGATCTCTTGCAGGAATCCGGGACTGTGTTCCACTGCCCGGGAAAACGATTGGATAAGTTTGACCACATGTTCCGTGCCGAAGGCTTCCTGATAATGCCCGGCCATGCCAATCAGCAAACCTTTCACCACGGCATACTGAGCAATCATCAGCGTGAATTCGCCGAGAATTCCCTGCGGCGTGTGGTGTGCGCTGGCCCGGCGGCCAAACGGAAACAGGGTTCGGAAGAAATAGTTCAGCAGGTAATTCTCCAGGATGAATGGGTGCCGGGCAAAGAAGGGATCGCAGAACTCCTCCGCGGCTTCCACGTAATGCTGCGCATCGCTTGCCGGGGCCGATTGCTGTGTATAGCCGATGCCTTGCTGAAAGGCTTGCCAGCACTCCAGAAACCGCTCGCCGCTTCTGCCTGCCCGGACTCGCCGGTCGGCCAGCCTCAGCACCACATCCAGCTGAACCACGGGCTTCGCCGCTATATTCTCCAACTCGCTGCGCAGCGCGCCGCCGGCCACGATCTTCCCGTAATCGCCAAGAATCCCGGGAACCGTGCGGTCCTGTTCCGGCGCGGTGATGTTGTCCAGGGCGCTGCAAAGCATCCCCAGCAGAAAGAGCCGGTGCCATAAGGGACGGGTGCGATCCTGAATCATCGTCACCGCCAGCGCCTGGATTTCGTCAAAGTACGCATACGGCTTGTGGATGGCTCCGTCGTCGCCGGAAAGCCGGGAAAATTGATCGGTGCGGAAATGACTCGACGCCGGGTTTCCCTCCGCCTGCGTGGATTCCGGGTTGAGCAACACAACTCGGGCGGCCTCGGGACACGAAAGATAAAGCGAAGTTTCCAGCACGCCATTCACATGGTTCAGAACGCGGGGGTAGATGGAACAGGTGGCGGACAGAACTTCCGCCCCAAACTCTTTTTGCAGGCCGCAAAGGCGGTCCGCCGCAAAAAACGGACAGTGGTTCGACGCATCCGGCTCAATTCTTGCGTAAAGAGTGTCGCTGGCGTTTACCTTGTTAGGCAATATCTTCAGCTGAACCAGCGAGCGGAACTCCCCGGGCGGAAGCTGCTGATATTTGTCGTAGGTTGCCTTGTCGACCATCACCGCCATGTCCCGGCAGCAGGTGTCTTCGCACGCCGCGCCAATGCAGCGGAATGTACTTGCATACAGTGGCTTGTGCTCCGGGTTCTGTGTCATCCAACTCCCAAGGGAAGGCCGCGCAGCAAGGATCAGCGCGCCTTCTGATTCGCGGCCTTCGCGGGACAAAAGTCCGCAGCTCTGTATTGTGCACGCGTACTTCCATAGTTTTGAAAGGCTTCTAAGGACACTCTCAGAAAATCCCTCGGCGGGCGATCGCGTCACCTCGGGGCAACCCGCCGGGAGGCATCGTAATTCTCTTCTGATACACTCGAAAACCTGCGGCGGGTGGCCCATTCCTGCCTTCCTTTGGCTTGAGTAGGGCAGTTCCGTTGCGACTCGCGCCCAATTTCTTTATGGGAGTTGCAATGCAACGATTGCACGATTTGTTTTTGGGTAGATTGCATGGAACCTGGCTGGTAGCGATCCTCACCGTTGCGGGAGCGTTCGCCCAAACCGGTCCTGCTCCCGGCAGTGCCATCCGCACCGCGGGATTCAAACTGGTCGAGACCCTCGCCGTCGATGCCACCGAAGCTCCGCGCAAAGTCTTCCATGCCCGCATGACCATCCCGGCCACGGCCGGCGACTTCGTCCTTCTCTACCCCAAGTGGATTCCCGGCGAACACGGTCCCAGCGGCCCCGTGGTGGACACCGCGGGCATCTATTTCCGAGTGCATCAGGGCGCCAATCAGGGAAGCGCGCTCGCCTGGCATCGCGACCCGCTCGATATGTACGCCTTCCACGTAGATGTGCCCGAGGGCGTCACCTCCATCGACGCCACGCTCGACTTCCTCGCCCCCACCGAGGGCGGAGGCTTCAGCGCCGGCGCCTCGTCGTCCGACAAACTCGCCGTCCTCTCCTGGAACTGGCTGGTGCTCTATCCCAAGGGCAGCGGCTCGGATGACATCGGCGTCGAGGCCTCGCTTCGGATGCCGCGCAACTGGCAATGGGCCTCTGCGCTGCCGCATTCTTCCGCTGCCTCCGGAGAAGTGAATTTCGCCGTGGCATCGCTCACCACGCTCATCGATTCGCCGGTGCTCATGGGCGAGTACATGAAGAAGGTGCCGCTGCAGCAGGGCCAGTCTCCCGCGCACGAACTCGACATCGCCGCCGACTCCGAGGCCGCGCTGGAGATTCGGCCGCAGCAGGTCCAGGCCTTTGACAACCTGGTGGCCGAAGCCGGCGCTCTCTATGGCGCGCGGCACTATCGCGACTATCACTTCCTGCTCACCCTCAGCAACCACGTCGCCCACTTCGGCCTGGAGCATCACGAATCGAACGACAGCCGCGTGGGAGAAAACTACCTCACCGACGACAACCAGTGGACGCTCGAAGCCGGCCTGTTGCCGCACGAATACACCCACTCCTGGAACGGCAAGTACCGCCGTCCTGCCGGACTGGCGACGCCCGAATACGAATCGCCGATGGAAACCAATCTGCTCTGGGTTTACGAGGGACTCACCCAGTATTTCGGCTACGTCCTCACCGGACGCAGCGGATTGATGACCCCCCAGCAGCTGCGCGAGCAGTTCGCCCGCATCGCCATGACCTACTCGCACCGCCCCGGCCGCCTCTGGCGTCCGCTGCAAGACACCGCTACCGCCGCGCAGATTCTCTACGGCGCTCCTTACGCCTTCAGCAACGATCGCCGCGCCCCGGACTTCTACGATGAAGGCGCGCTCATCTGGCTGGAGGCCGACACCATCATTCGCCAAAAGAGCGGCGATAAGAAATCGATGGACGACTTCGCCCACCTGTTCTACGGCGGCCGCAACACTCCGCCGGAGGTCAAGACCTATACCTTCGACGATGTGGTCAACACGCTCAACCAGGTGCAGCCCTACGACTGGCGCGCCTTCCTCACCGACCGCGTGAGCAAGATCGCCATCCACGCTCCGCTCGAAGGCCTGGCCAACGCCGGCTGGAAGCTCGTCTATAACGAGAAGCCGAACATCATCACCCGAATCCACCAGGAGGAGGGCGCCGCCTACGATGGCTCCGCCACGCTCGGCCTGGTCGTCAGCAAAGAAGGCGTTGTGCTGGACTCCATCGAGGACGGCCTCGCCGCCCAAAAAGGCATCGGCCCCGGCATGAAGATCCTGGCCGTCAACGACCGCAAGTACGCGCAGGAATTCCTCCTGGCGGCCATGCGCGAGGCCCACACCTCGCACCAGCCCATCCGCCTGCTGGTGGAAAACGCCGAATACATCCGCTCCGTCTCGCTCGACTACTTCGACGGCCCGCTGCAGCCCCACCTGCAGCGCGAGGAGAACAAGCCCGACCTGTTCGACCAGATCTTCGCTCCCAGAGTCACCACCCTCCCCAAGCCCTTCATCGAGGAGGACTAATCAGCCGGGTGCCCCAGGTCCCGCGCCGCGCTCTTTGCGGCGCTGACCTGGGATCGTTAGCAGCGCCGCACTCCTACTGATCGAGTTCGAAGTGTACCCGGCGATTCTCCTGCAGACACTGCTCGTCGCTTCCCGTGCAGAAGGGCTTTTCTTTGCCGTAAACAACGGTCCTCATGCGGTCGGCACTGATTCCGAGCTTCTCCAACCCGTCGCGAACTTTTTTGGCGCGGTTCTCCGCGAGCTTCATGTTGTACTCCTTGGAGCCACGATCATCGCAATGTGCGCCAATAATGATTTTGAGGCTCGGGTGCGCGGCCAAAAAATCCGCATCCGCCTTGAGCACCTCGGCGTCGGCCGGCCGCAAATCGTACCGGTTGAAGTCGAAGTAAATATCTTTCATATCCCGTTCCACCGAGGGTTCCGGCTCCTTGGCCGGAGCTGGCGGCGGTGCGGGCGCTGGCGCCGGCGGTTGACTCATCACGGTCACCTCGAGGGTAGAGCGGTACGTCCCTCCCGGACCCAGCGCCGTCAGCGTATATACGGTCGAGCCCGCAGGAACCACGCTCCGCCGGCCGCGGAGAGCCACTTCTCCTACGGGGTAGATGCTGACGTAGGTAGCGTACTGCGTGCTCCACTCCAGCTGCACGGCTTGGCCGGGTTGCACCTGCGCGGGCGTAGCCGTGAACCGCGCGGTGGGTATCGGCGGCGCTGGCGGAGACGTGGCCTCCAGTGGAGCAATCGGGACATACTTTTTCTCGCACGCGCCAACCAACAAGATCGCGGCCACGGCCAAAGACACTCGGGCCAGCCGCAACAAACCTGGGTTCATACACTCCTCCTTCGGGAAAGCCGAAAAGGAAGGAGACAGATGCGGCCCCTTGCCACCATTCCCGCAACCTCCGCATCCGGCTCTCCTGGCGGTCGTTGCGGGCACCTCGGCAATCCGCAGAGTTCTAACCCTTGGATGCATCGAAAGTCTCTTGCATCCGGATTCAGCTTCGCTCGCCGCCTGTGATGGCAGCCACTCGGGCTCGGTGTTACTATGCAGGGCTGCCGCCATGGGCGGCTATTCACTGTTGGGGAGAAAGCCATGTTCAAGGGATTCCGGGAGTTCATCCTGCGGGGCAACGTCATCGATCTGGCGGTTGCCGTGGTCATTGGCGCTGCCTTTGGAGCCGTGGTCACCGCCTTCGTCGGCGACATTCTCACGCCGTTCATCGCGGCCATCGTCGGCAAGCCGGATTTTTCCGCCTTTTCCTGCCATCTCCACGGCAGCGAGATCAAGTACGGGCTCTTCCTCAACTCGCTGATCTCGTTCCTGCTCATCGCCGGCGCGGTTTACTTCACCATGGTGGCTCCCATGAATGCCTGGAAGCAGCGCCAGGCGCGCGGCCAGACGCCGCCCGACCCCACCACCAAAACCTGCCCCGCCTGCCTGGAATCGATCGCCATCGGCGCGCGCAAGTGCAAGTTCTGCGGCGAGCCGCAGCCAAGCTAGCGGGACCGACGGGTGGACGGGTGGCCCGTTCTAGCCTTCCTTTGGCTAGGGCGGGTGGCCCATTCAAGCCGGGGTCCCCGGCAGCCCGCAGTTGGCTTGCTGGGGTGGAAGCCATCTTTTGGCTTGAGTGGGGCCTTCGACTTCGGTCCTTGCCTTGACGTGGTTTGCTCTCGGGCGTGATGGCCCGCATCCTTTTGGCCCGAGTGGGGCAGTGGAAGGCTTGCCAGCGGGGTTAAGTTCCGCGATAATAAGTGTTGCTGCAAGCCTTTGCCGGACAACCGTCTGGCGATTCCTTTGTGGTAGAGCCCGTGGCGGATGCAATCCGCCGTTTGCGCCAAGGCGCGGCGGGCATCACGGCGTTCGAATCAGAGCTTGCCTTGCCGGTGTAAGCCGGGGGTGGCAATGATTTCCGGTCTCCAGGGACAAAGTCCTTTGGGGATGTCGAACGCCGGAGTAAACGAAGAGAGGAAGAACGCCTGTGTTAATGATTCGTCTTTCGCGCCGTGGTGCGCGTAAGCAGCCTGTGTATCGTATCGTGGTCATCGAAAAGGACCGCGCGCGTGATGGCCGTTCCATCGAAGTGGTAGGCCTCTACAATCCGCGCACCAACCCCGCCACCGTAGATTTCAAGAAGGACCGCGTCGATTACTGGGTCGGCAAGGGAGCGCAGCTGTCTCCGACCTTGGCGCGCCTTTACAAGAATTACAACGCCGCGGCCCCGGCTCAGCCGGTCGCCTAGGCAAGGAGCACGCCGATGAGTGCCAATCTGCCTGGACTGGCGAAAGAACTCGCCATGGCTCTGGTCGATTCTCCCGATGATGTTTCGGTCGTAACCTCAGGTGACAGCGAGTACGTAAAGCTGGAACTGGAAGTGGCCGAAGACGACCTGGGCCGCGTGATTGGCCGCTCCGGACGCACCGCGCGGGCGCTGCGCACCATTCTCTCCGCTGCGGCGGACAAGAACGGACAGCGCTGCTCGCTCGACATTGTCGAGTAGCAATGACGCCGGGGAATCGCGTGGGAGACACCGAGGCCGGGTTCATCACCATCGCGCGGGTCATGAAGGTGCAAGGCCGCCACGGAGAAGTCCTGACGGAGTTGCACACGGATTTTCCCGAGCGCTTCGAACAGCGGCGCACACTCTACGCGTGGCAGCCCGGCGGCGAGCGCCGTCAGTTGCAACTTGAAGAGTACTGGCCCCACAAGGGCGGCATGGTGCTCAAGTTCGAGGGCGTGGATTCGATCGAAGAGGCGGAAACGCTGCTCCGGTCTGAGATTCAGATTCCCGCCGCCGAGCGTGCCGAACTGGAAGAAGGCGCCTGCTTCGTAAGCGATTTGCTGGGTTGTCTGGTGGTGAACGCAGACGCCGAACTCGGCCAGATTGTGGATGTGAATTTTGGGGCGGGCGCGGCCCCACTGCTGATCGTCAAAAACAACGACGGTCGGGAGTTCATGATTCCCTTCGTCGAGAGCTTCACAAAGAAGCTCGACTTGCAGGGAAAGCGGATCGAGATGCAGTTGCCGGAAGGAATGCTGGAACTGGACGCCCCATTAAGCTCGGCGGGGAAGAAGGAACGGCCCACGGCGAAGCGCTCAAAGCAAGTCAGCTAGGCAGAGGTCGTAGAAGTGCGGTTTGAGATTGTCACCATCTTTCCGGACTTCTTCACGGGTCCTCTGGATTACGGCATTGTGCGCCGTGCGCGCAACGCCGGGCTCATTGAAATCGGAATCCACGACCTGCGGGCGTTTACCGCGGACCGGCATCGCACGGTGGACGACCGTCCATTCGGCGGCGGCGAGGGAATGTTGCTCAAGCCCGATCCGCTGTTCGCCTGCGTCGAGTCTCTGGGAGTTTCTCCCCGGGCCGGGCGCATCGCTGGCGAGACGCGCGAGTCGGTCGTCATGCTTTCGGCCTCGGGCAGAATGTTTACCCAGGCCGTGGCGCAGGAGTTGGCCTCGCTCGACCGGGTTACGTTGCTGTGCGGGCGCTACGAGGGCGTGGATGAGCGTGTTACCGAATGTCTCGCCGACCGCGAGGTTTCGGTGGGCGATTTTGTGATGAGCGGCGGCGAGTTGGGTGCCGCGCTCATCGTGGATTGTGTCACCCGTCTGCTGCCCGGAGCACTGGGCAACCAGGCTTCGGCGAAAACCGAGAGCTTCAGCGCGGTGGAAGCCGGAGCACGGTGGGACGAGCAGGGAAGGCTGGAGCCCGACTCGACGGTCGCAACCGGCGGATTGCTCGATTATCCGCACTACACCCGTCCCGCGGAGTTTCGTGGGATTCCGGTTCCCGAGGTGCTGTTGCAGGGGAACCATGATGAGATCCGGCGCTGGCGGCGTCGCCGCGCCCTGGAAAAAACGCTGAGGAATCGCCCCGACCTGTTGCAGAAGGTGGCGCTCAGCGCAGAAGACAAAGCAGTGCTTCGCGAGTTGCAGCGCGAGGCGGAAAAAAATTAGCGGAAGATCATGGGACCGTCCGGAGCTGCATTGGCTCCGGTGCCCCGGAAGAGAAGAGGAAACGTCATGTCGTCATCTCCCATCATCACCCGGATGCTTGCCAAAGTGCAGCGCACCGACCTGCCGAGCTTCGCGGTGGGCGACACCATCAAGGTTCACGTCAAGATCAAGGAAGGCGACAAAGAGCGCGTCCAGATCTTCGAAGGCATCGTCATCAAGAAGGCCAACGGCCAGCAGCCCAGCTTCACCGTCCGCAAGATGAGCTTCGGCCAGGGCGTCGAGCGCATCTTCCCCCTGGGCAGCCGCATCATCGACAAGCTGGAAGTGGTCCGCTCCGCCAAGGTTCGCCGCGCCAAGCTCTACTACCTGCGCGCGTTGCGTGGCAAGGCCGCCCGCCTCAAGGAAGTCGATCGCGTAAAGGCGTAATAGTTTGGTGGCCCACATCCGCCGTCCTCTGGCGAATGTGGGATCGCGGTTGTGGCTGTAACGGTGAAAGATCGCAGTCCAGGGGCGAGGTGCATCCTCGTCCCTTCTTTTGCGCTTTGAGTCTTGAGCAGGCGGCCCACATCCTCCTGCTGGCGGGTGGCCCATTCAAGCCATCTTTTGGCTTGAGTGGGGCCGTTGACTTCGCTTAGCGCGGAGAAGCTCTAGGCCGCGGATGCCCCCAGCGCCTTCAAGTACTTGGCCGGTTCGCTGGCAAAATCCACAATGTCCCGGTGCTCGTCGGAGCGAACCTCGATCCGTCCGTCATGGCTGAACCGGATCATCGTCGAGCCCTCCGCGTCGAAGACCCACGCCTCCAGCGCAAAGTAAAACACCAGGCACAGGATGCTCGCCAGCGCATCGCTTTCGCTCCGGTCAAAGACGTGCAGCGGCGCCTCCGACAGCGGACGCATCTCTCCCGTCGAGCGCCGGTAGCCGTAGAGCAGGTCCAGGTGCTCGGCGGTCGGACGCAAGCTCCAGCCGGTCAGATACACACACACTTGCGGCTCTTTCAGCAGCAGGTAGGAGAGAAATTTTGCCAGCGCCGTCTTGGATGCGGTGTCGTCCGGAATCGCATACGCGCTGCCCACCACCTTGAGCTCCTCGCAGCGTTGATTCACAAAGCTGTCCAGCCCATCGGCTTGCAGCAAAACCGCCGCGTCGTCCTTCGTCATTACGTTCATAGAGCCCCCCTGATCTTTCCAGGTGCTCGCCATTCTACTCTTAATCTCAATCCTCTAATCCCCAAAAAATTACAGTGGAGCCAGGAATTGGGACGCATTTCTCCCATCGGGCCAATTTGGAGAGCGTGCGTGCCGAAGCGCCGCCGGTCTTCGGTTGTGGTGCTAGAATCAGAGGCTGCGCGGGGTGGATCGCGGACAAGCCTGCACTCCTCGTGAAGCCGCACCATTGCCAAGGGTGCGGGCTTCGGACTTTGAGAGGTTGTCATGGCGGCAGTCGAGAGTACGGTGGACGCGATCCGTTTTCAAAATCCCGCAAACACGCCCTTCCGCAACGAGCCCACGCTGGACTTCGAGCGTCCGGAAAATCAGAGCGCCATGCGCGAGGCGCTGGAACGGGTGCGCCGTCAGCTGGGCCGCGAGTATGACAACGTCATCGGCGGGCATCGCCAGCGCACCGCGGCCAAGCTCCAGTCGATCAACCCGTCGAATCCCAGCCAGGTCGTGGGCATCTTCCAGAAGGCCGAGGCCGAAGATGTGCCCGCCGCCATGGCTGCGGCGCTCAAGACCTTCGAGAGCTGGAAGCACACCACCGTGCAGGAGCGCGCCGATCTCCTCTTCCGCGTGGCCAACGCCTTGCGCGACCGCAAGTTCGAGTGGTCGGCCTGGCTGGTCTTCGAGGTCGGCAAGAACTTCGCCGAAGCCGACGCCGAGGTGGCCGAAGCCATCGATTTCGTCGAGTTCTACGCCCGCGAGGCCCTGCGCCTATCTCAGTCCGCGCCGCCCGTGCAGCTGCCCGGCGAGCGGGGCGAGCTGCGCTACCTCCCGCTGGGAGTGGGCGCGGTCATCGCGCCCTGGAATTTTCCCCTGGCCATCCTGGCCGGCATGACCATGGCGTCGGTGGTCAGCGGCAACGCCGTGGTGCTCAAGCCCAGCAGTGAAGCCATGACCATTGCGGCGCAGTTCTTCCAGACCCTGGAAGCCTGCGGCGCGCCCGAAGGCTTGGTCAACTTCGTCACCGGCAGCGGCAGCGGCTTCGGCAACGCCCTGGTCGGCCATCCCAAAACGCGCTTTGTCGCCTTCACCGGCTCCAAGGAAGTCGGCCTGCAGATTCACGAGCTCGCCGCCAAGCCGCAGCCCGGCCAGATTTGGATCAAGCGCACCATCCTCGAGATGGGCGGCAAGGACGCCATCGTGGTCGATGCCGATTCCGACCTCGACGCCGCGGTTTCCGGCGTGGTCGCCTCGGCCTTCGGCTTCAGCGGCCAGAAGTGCTCGGCCTGCTCGCGCGCCATCGTCGATGAGCGGGTCTATAACAAATTCGTCGAGCGGCTGAAGGACAAGACGGAGAAGCTGACGGCCGGCGCGGCGGAAGAGAATCCGAGTCTGGGCCCGGTCATCAACCAGGCCGCCCGCAATTCGATTCTCGGCTTCGTGGAAACCGCGCTCCGCGAAGGCGGACGGCTGGTTACGGGCGGCCGCGCGGTGCAAGACCAGCCGGGATTCCTGCTCGAGCCCACCATCATCTCCGAGGTAAAGCCCGGCGACACGCTGGAGCAGAAAGAGGTCTTCGGGCCGGTGCTGGCCGTCATCCGCTGCAAGGACTTCGACGACGGGCTGCGCATTGCCAACGACACCGAGTTCGGTCTTACCGGCGCCGTCTATACCAATTCGGAAGAGCGCATGGAGCAAGCCAAGCGCGACTTCCATGCCGGCAATCTTTACATCAATCGCAAGTGCACCGGGGCCATGGTGGGCGCGCATCCTTTTGGCGGCTTCAATATGTCGGGCACCGATTCCAAGGCAGGCGGAGCGGACTACCTCCTGCTGTTTACCCAGGCCAAATCCATCGCACGCAAGCTGCTCTAGCCGCCGCTGCATGGGGTTGGTATTTACTCTGCATTCCTAAGGATTTCATGGCGCGAATACTTTGCATCGACGATGAGCCCAACGTGGTGAAACTGAAGTGCGCGATTCTGGAGCAGGCCGGACACGATGCCACCCCGGCCACCTCCGCGCGCGAGGCAATCGAGCTGTTGCGGCTGCACGATTTCGACGCCGTCGTAACCGACTGGCGGCTGGGCGAGGCCAGCGGGCACAGCGTGGTCGTGGCCGCCAAACAAAACTCCACCATCCCCGTCGTAGTGGTCTCCGGCTACGTGGGCGAAGCCTACCAGGCGGCCGAGCCGCTGGCCGACCTATACTTGGAAAAGCCGGTCAATCCCGAGGAACTGGTCATCATCGTCAACGAACTGCTCAAGGCCGACGAGCGCCCCCAAGCGTTCGACTAGATGAGCCAAAGTAAAAAGCGCGGCCCTTTGGCCGCGCTCTTTACGCGCAATCCATCTCTCTGCTTACACCGCTCCACTGCTGCTGGTGCTGGAAGGTATCGGGCGCATCGCCGCGGCGCTGGCTGCGGCGGCCTCGGCCAGAATCCGGTGGTGGATGGTGAACAGCGCCAGCTCCAGCCGGTCGGAGACACCGATCTTGTCATACACGTTGCGCAGATAATTCTTCACCACCTGTTCGGTCGTGCCCAAAAGGTTGGCGATTTCCTTGTTCTTGAAGCCCTGCACGATCAGGGCGACGATCTTCAGTTCCTTGGGAGTCAGCCGGTCGCGCACCCGCGCTCCCACAAAGTCGTCGGTGTCGGTGCTGCCGGCGGCGGACCTGAGGTCCTGCACGTAAACCTCGCCCGTGCTCACCTTGCGCACGCAGCGCAGTAACTCGGTGCTCTCCACCGAGCGGTAGATCAGGCCCAGCACCCCGGCGCGCAGATAGCGGTCCGGCTGCTCGTTGCTCTCGGCGATCACCACCAGCTGGATGGCCGATTCACGGGCCTGCGCCGCCAGCTGTTCGGCATCGGGCAAAAAGTCGGCGGCATAGATCATAACCGAGCCGCGAAATTTGTCGATGGCGATCATGGCCTGTTCCACTGTCTGTGCCTGCGCAACAATGCGCACATCGTCTTCCACGGCAAGTACCTTGGCGATGCCGGCGCGAAAGATTGCCTGATTGTCCGCCAGAATGATTTTCAGCATCTATTCTTCTCCGGCCCCGGCGGCTTGGTCGCCGCGCAAAATCTCGTAGCTGTCAATCACGCAGGCAACGCCCGAGCGGCCCTGTTCCGGGTCGTGGTCGCAGCGCACCACGCGCCCCTGGCAGTGCAGGCGAACGTCGCCAACAGCGCCCACGGTTTCGCCCGGAATCGTAATCTCAAACTCCGTGGAAGCACCAATTTCCAGGCAGCCGTCGTCGAGCCACAGATAAACCCCGGCAGCGCTGATGTTCTCCGTTTGACCTATCGGTGTGCCATGCTCGCCCAACACCTTGAGGGGGAGATGCACGGGAAATCGTCGGCTGGTGCGAATATCGGACACATTAGCTCCCGAATCAAGCTGCAAAATGACCAAAGTAACCTTGTTAAGTTGGATTATGTCATGAATGGGAATCTTTGTGGTAGTAGGGAATTTTGGACGCGACTCTAGAGAATCAATGCTTTATCGGAGCCCAGTCCCGTAGTCCGGCGTTACCGGTGGCCGGAACTGCTCACACGGAGCCCGACGCCGAGCGCCACGCAGAGTCCCGCCAGGGCGGCCAAGGTGGGCATCGGATGTTCGGTCACCATCCGCCGCGTGGCCTGGCGCGAGCGTGAAACCGCATCCTGCAACTGCTCGCGCAGCAGCCGCAGGCGCTCGGCCGCAGATTCGCTGAGTTCCGTGCGATGCGCGTCGTCGTGGCGCGCCTTGGCCTCCGCGTCCGGCATGGCGCGGGTGTTGTAGGACGTTCCACCCGTGGAGGCAGACGGACGCACCAGTTCCATGCCTCGGCGCACCTGCCGTTGGGCAGTGCCGGCGGCTCTGCCAATGCGTTCGGCTGTGTCTGCAATCGCTTTGCGTCCGCCCGTTTGGATGATGAAACCGTGGCGCTCGGCGTGTGCGGGCGCTTCCCCGGAATCCTGCGCACCGCGCTTTGCGTCCTCGGAATCGCTGAAAGAATCGTCGGGGCGTTCCTGACTCATCGCCACACCTCAAAAGCATCGAATCGCTATGCAGTAAGAGATGTTCGAGCGACGAATTCGATTGTAGAAATGTTCAGCGCCGTTGGCCCTGCGAGGGCTTACATTTCATCGCTCTCGAACCCCGCAGCGCGACCTCCCGGCTAAAACGCTTCGGGGCTAGAACGCATCCGTGCCGCCGCCGCCAAAGCCGCCGCCGGAGAAGCCGCCTCCACCGTCGAAACCGCCGCCGCCGCCAAAACCGGAGCCGCTGGAAGTGGCCTGCGGCGCGGCCGAAAACGACTGGTACGCCGAGGTGGTGAACGTGTTCATCGCGCTGGTGAACAGCAGCGGAGTCCACAGTATCCCCGGAGTTCCGTAGCCCGAGCCAACGTACCACGAGGGCGGCTCGGTCAGCAGTCCCTCGAACGCCTTGGCCCAGTGGTGCTCCACTCCGAACGCCATCGCGTAGGGAAGGAATTTTTCAAACGTGTCCGGCGGCATCCGCTTGATGCGGTCGCCATCCACCCGCGTCATGAACTCCTTGAAGCCCAGGCACTCCACGCGCGCGCGAGCCCCGCGCACCGTCTTGGCCGCCAGCTTGCGTCCGAACAGCATCACGATCACCAGACTCAGCGCCACGCCCACCGCCAGCACAGTCGGCGAGTTGAACAGCTGGATGCGGCCCGTCATCTGCAGCCACAAAAACGGCAGCACGATGATCAGCACTCCCACCAGCGCCAGCCCTTTGGCCGAGTCCGGATCGGTCGAGTACAGGTTCTTGCCGTTGAGCGCGTCCATGATCTCCTGGCGGATCGAGGGCAGCGCAATGTAGAAGCGCTCCTTCAGGCTTGACAGCGTCGTCTCCTCGGCCGTCACCTCGGGGAAGATATTGTTGAGCACCTCGAGTTCGTGCGCCGCCAGATCCTGCCACTCGTGCCGCGGCTTCATCAGACGCAACACGTAGTCCCGGTGCGTGATGAACAGCCCCTTGTCGTTCTGCTCGATGATCTTGATGTATCCCTTCACCGCAAGATCGATGACCGTCGATGTAATGTCGCGTGCCTCCACTGCGTCTTCCAGCAGCGTCCCGGCCTCGGCCGGCGTCAGCCCCTTGGGCGGTTCATACATCGGCGCCACCGATAAGCCCGGATCGGGATTACGTCCCTTCCACCACCACAGGCCGAACATCACGGCAAAGGCCCACACCGGCAGCAGCGCCCCCGGATTGCCTCCCACGAACCACACCACGTTGCGGGTGAACCACGATGGCTGCGTCAAAATG
>Ga0316217_10001125_pt1 | contig 35967 bp, 25 predicted proteins | sample 1anoAmetaG_FD_203633 | JGI IMG/M metagenome (GOLD analysis project Ga0316217, IMG submission 203633) | Freshwater microbial communities from Trout Bog Lake, Wisconsin, USA - 1anoA | ecosystem: Environmental > Aquatic > Freshwater > Lake > Hypolimnion/Profundal zone | place: USA: Wisconsin...
CCGCAGATTCTTCGCTTACCACCCCCAAACTGAAGAACGTTTGGGGCCCCGTGCGCTCAGAATGACAGCGGCAATTATGTTAAGAACATTAGACTCAGGACACTAGTAGCTAGAAGCTGGAAGCTGCCTTTTATCCCGGATACGTTCTGCCCTTCCAGCTTACCCGCTTCAGGATGCGATGCTGAAACCAGCTTCGATACAACAGCACCACAAACAGCGGCAGTCCCAGCGGCGCCAGCGCGCAATCGACAAACGGAAAGTTGGACTTGGCCACCCGCGCATAAAACCGCACCAGCGTCCGCACCCACAGCAGCGCCAGCACCCACCCGGCGCCCAGCCACTGCAGCGAGTGCGCGGCAAAACGGGCATTCCACAGCCACAAGGCCAGCACCGGCAGCCCGAACAATAGAAAAATATCCAGCGCCCGCCATAGAGACAGCGCCAGCGCATTGTCAAACAGCAGCGCCAGGTTTTTGGTCCAACCCTCGATCATCGCCCCCGTCGAGCGGTACATGCGCGCCGACAGCGCGTCGTCGGCATAGCGGAAGCGCAAGCCCACCTTGCGCCGCTTGGCCAGCACCGCCAGTTCCACATCCTCCAGCACCTTGTCTGCCACGCTGGCGTGGCCGCCCAGACGCCGGTAAGCCTCGCGCTCCACCAGCAGAAACTGCCCGTTGGCGGCGGCAATCCGCGTATTCGGATCGGAGACCTTGGCCGGCGGATAAGCCAGCGCCAACTCGCTGAAGACCAGCGGCATCAGCGACCGCTGGGCCAGCCCGCTGGCCGCCTGACGCGGAGAGTAGCTCAGCATCCCCACCTTGTGCCGCACCGCCTCATGAATCGCCCGGCGCAGGTCTCCCGGCTCGTGGATTGTATCGGCGTCGGTAAACAGCAGCCATCGCCCCCGCGCCTGCTTCGCGGCCATCCAGACGGCATTCGCCTTCCCCGTCCAGCCCTTCTCCAGCTTCTCCGCCTCGATCAGCCTGACGCCCGCGGAGCCGCGGGCAAACTCCTCCGCAATCTCCACCGTCCGGTCGGCCGAGTGGTCGTTCACCACCAGCAGCTCCCAATCCGTGCCCAGCGCAAAGATCTCCTCTGACTGGCTGACCAGCGACTGCAGGCACGCGCCCAGGCATTCCTCCTCGTTCCGCGCCGGAACAATCACCGTCAGCTCGATCAGTTCTTCCGGCTCCGGCTGGTCAAACACCGTCCCGGGAACGGTTTTGCCCGCCCATTCCCGCCAGTCGGCGCCCTCGGCCAGACCAATCGGATCGTCTGAAAGCCCCAGCACCGGCTTCCACCCGCCTGCCTTGACCGTACTGCCCGGCTTGGGCTCATCCATGTTCATTGCGCCTCACCCTTTCGTTCCCGCCCTGTCGCTCCGTATTATAAGTATGTGCGGTCCTCTCGTTCCCTTATTCTGATTCTTCTGCTGCCGCTGGCCCTGGCGCCGGCTTGCAACCGCGGTGCGCATCCGGCCCAAATTGGCCGTTCAGCCCCCGATTTCACCATCTCCGACGGCTCAACCTCCATCCATCTGGCCAACTACCGCGGCCAGGTGGTGCTGCTCAACTTCTGGGCCTCCTGGTGCGAACCGTGTGTTGTGGAACTGCCTTCCCTGCTCCAGCTCCACCACGACCAGCCCAACCTGGCTATTCTCGCCGTCAGCATCGACGAGGACCCCGACGCCTACTCCAGCTTCATCCTCCACCGCCACGTTGACCTGATCACGGTCCGCGACCCAGCGGAATCCGTAGCCAAAATCTATAAAACCGAAATGTGGCCGGAAACCTACGTCATCGACCGCAAGGGCGTCGTCCGTCGCAAATTTGTCGGCGCACAGGACTGGTCCAGCCCCGAAGTCCGCGCCTACCTTCAAAACCTCTGAGGCTGCCATGACCCGCAGGTTGTTTCCCTTTGCGCTTGCTCCAATCTTCCTGGCGGCTCTTGCCTTCGGGCAGCCCAACCCTGCTCAGCCACAGCACGCCCTGGCGCCCGTTCTCGGCGTGTGGCGCGGCCAGTTCGATGGCCTCCCCGGCGTCACCCTCGTCGTTACCGATGAGAACGGTAGCCTGCAGGGCGCCATTCTCTTCTACCTGCATATGCGGAAGACCGTGAACGACCCCTATACCTCCACACCGGGCCTGCCGGAACCGATCTTCAATCCCCGTTTTGACGGCAAAACGCTCACCTTCCGGGTCAGCCACCGCCGCGCCCACCCGCCGCGCACACTGTCCGATCCGCCCATGACCTTCCGCCTTGCGCTGACCGGTCCCGGCCAGGCCGAATTTGTAAATGGAACGGAAAAAGGACCGCAAGTCACCATGGTCCGAAGCGATGACTAGCTGCTATTCTGGGTCTATGACCACGGTGGAAATTCTCTATCGCTACACCACGCCGCCCACTGAGCCTGTAACCGCGGCGCTGGCCAGCACGCGGGATGTCTACGGCATCCGGCGGCTCAGCTTCGATCACGAGGCCCGCACCCTGCGCGTCGAATTCGACGCCACCCGGCTCAGCGCCGCCACAGTGACCAAGCTCGTCCGCCAGACCGGCCTGGAGATCGCGGAGGAGTTGCCGCTGATTCCGCCCCCGCCTGTTCCGGACACTGTACCTGCTGCCTGACAACACGCATTGCGCCACCGCAAGAACCCTGATAATCTGTGTATGGTTCGTTTGTAACCAATGTGTGCGCCCGTAGCTCAGCTGGATAGAGTATTTGGCTACGAACCAAAGGGTCGGGAGTTCGAATCTCTCCGGGCGCACCACTTTAACCCACAGTTTTAATGGCATATATGCCAAAAAAGGCCTCTCGAATCCGAGAGGCCTTTTTCATGGTGTGGTTTGTCTATGCAGCAATTATGGTTGAACTGCCGCCCCGGGCTCTGACCGTCCCAGCGTGTCATACAAGGGCTCAGCCGGCGTGACCAGCGGGTTCTCGTCCGCCACGGAGACTGCCAGGATGCGGACCTTGTCGTTGCTCGGCAGCGTGATGGTGGTTGCGCCACGCGGCAGGTCGATGGGATACGCGAACAGGTAGGAATACGAGTAAGGAACATTCTTCCCTGTTGCATCGTGGCGATGGTCGCTGTACCAGGCCAGAGATGCAGGCTTGATGAAGCCCGGCTTGATGCCGGTCATGCTGGCGTAATCGTCCATCTGGGTGCGGGCCGGACGGCCCTGACGCGCCGGAATGGTCACTTCCTTCGACTGCCATTGCCGGTCGTCCCACTGGCCGATGAATCCGCCCCAGTCTTCAACCTTCACCGTGCTTGCCTGGCTGCCAACCTTGAACGTCGCGGCCTGATCGCCATCGACGGCGGTAGCCAGCACATAAACGCGGTTGTAGCTGCCCTCGGGCAAATGGATCGTCTGTCCCTTGGCAACCACTGCATTTTCCGTGCCGGTCTTTGCTTCGGCAAGCTGGAACGTCACGCCATTGAAGTCAATCTTGCCGGGCAGCATCTCGGCGGGCAGTGCATTGCCTTTCCCGTCGATTCCCGCGGTAATGGCCGCGCCGTCGTTGCTGGCCGTCGCCAGATCGTAGTGCAACTGCACCGGATGCGATTTCACCGGGGCAACGTGCACAGCAGAAGGCTCAAGCGTGAGGACAAACGTGCGCGGCTGATAAGCCGTGAACGATGTGACCAGCGCTCCGCCAACAACCTTTGCCGGACCCACAGGCTGCTCCTGCCCGTTCACTTCGCGGGCCGACTTGATGGGCGCCGCGAACGTGACGCGGACATTCGACTCCGGCTTGCCATCGTGCTCCACGAGGCGCACAACCACTTCATTGCTCAGCTCGGCACGCTTCAAAGCCATGATTTCCACTTTGGAGCTGCTGACCTTGACCAGGGAAAACTCGCGGCCGAGTGCGCCGGGATGTTTCGCTGACTCAAAGGCAATGAGAGGATCGTTCAACCGCTGTCCCTGCCAGTTGGTTTGCCCGTCGCGCCAGTCATCGGCGTGCCCGGCAATGCCAAAGGTGAATTCGTGATGACCCAGATCCTGGGTTGCCTGGTCGGGATACCCGCCGCGTACGCCGGGGGTCCGGATCAGCGTGAGGCGGATGGTGTTGTCGTTGGGCTTGTCTGAGCCGTTCTTGCAGTCGGTGAGAATCGTGCTGCCCCAGGCGCCGCTGGCGTCGGTCAGATCGATCCACTGATGCGTGAACACCTCAAACTCCTTGGGCAGAGCGTTCGGGCGCTGGATGGTTCCAATGCCCATGTTGTACGTCGCCATCCGGTTGGAAGCGGTCAGTTGGAATACCGCTTTCAGGTTCGATTCCTTTGTCTTCCAATCGACCACGTTGCCGATCTCTACGCGCTTGCCGGCATCGCCCGCTGCCAGCATGATGGTCTGCACGAACTTAGAGCCGGCGGTTTCGCGGGTGACCTCAAGGGCAACGCGCGCCGGGCCGTTCTCGACGATGTGTATCGAAGCCGGTCCGTGAACGAAGTCCTTGGCAGGCGCCTGCTCCTGGTCCCAATCCATGTTCCATGCCGGCCACTGAATGGGATTGTCGTACGAGATGGCGAGCCGCAGCGGCGCCGCCAGCAGTTCCTTGCCGACCTTCTTGTCGAACACGCTGGCAACATCGCCGTCGCTGTTCACCGTGACGCGGTAGTACGCATTCTCAAGGGAGTGCTCGGTGATCTTCAGTGTGGAGGGCTCAGCGGTCTTGGCGGTTGCCGGGCGAACGCTGTAGACCGTGTATCCCACGGAAGGAACCTTGGCCAGGAATGTAACTTTACCCGCGGAGATCTGCGCGGGCACTTCGCGGCCGTCGGGCCCTGTAACTGAAACTGCATCGGTCTTGCTGTCTGCGAATTTGACCCCAGCCTGCACCACGTCTTCGCGCGCGATGTCCAGCGGGTTGTAGACCACGATGGGCGTTCCTTCGGTCGCCGTGTTCAGCGCCGACGAAACTGCCTGAGTTGCGCCGCCCAGAACGCCTGCAAACTGGTTCATGGCGATTACATCGTCGTTCCAGGCGAATTCATAGGACTTGGGCGTTGCCGTACCGGCGGCCAGGTCATGGAAATGTCCGCCCATCACCAGCATCCAAGCGTCGTTCAGGCGATCCAGCGGGTAAGAGCTTCCGCCCAGCCACTGCGCCGCGATGGAGGACTTCTCAGCCGCGTCGGCGAGCAGTTCTTCCTTGCGGAGCCAGCGCTTCTGGTAGGCCTGCGATGTCAGCGAGCCCGCCGAGTGGTTGGTCAGTTCCATCTCGCCCGTGTACTGAGGCAAACGCGCCTCCTGTGCGGGTGTAATGTCCAGGAACATCTGATCGGCCGTTGCAGAGATCACGTGCACCGGGCCGTCTCCAACCGCTACCGCCGGAAACTCCTGATGCGAACGCCTGCCGAAGCCGACGTATCCGGCCGGGGGCAAGCCCACCTGGCCCTTGGTGACGATGGCCTCAAGCCGCTTGACCGAGTCCTCGTCGGGAGCGCCGCCGATATCGCCGGTTCCAAAGTAGTGATAATCGGTATAGACTCCGGTAACCTTTCCGTTGTTTTGCACGCGCCCGGCCCAGTCGGACTGGAAGCGGTTGGTGTCTTCGTCCTGCCTTGCCTTGGTCAGGCTGGCGACCTCACTCCTCAGGGCGATCATGGTCTGGATGTCTTTCTGATCCAGTTCTTCGCCGGTGGAGTATGCCTTCATCAACTTGGCCTGCAATGCCGCCATTTTGTCACGCGCATCGTTCAGCGCCTGATCCGGCGGCGGAGCCGGCAGCGGCTTGGTCAGGTCGGTGGAGATGCTACCGCCATAACTGCCGGGATTCACACCTGCGACGACGCTCTCTCCATCCGGCCCCACCCACACACCCACATTGAACGGCGTGCCTTCCGGTGTCTTCTCCGGATAATCCGGGCCGCCCTGCGGGGCCGAGGAGCCCCACGTCAGCTTCTGCGTGGAAAAGCCCTTCACGCCGGAATGCGCCAGGATCGTAGGCAGCGATGCCGGAAACCCGAAGCAGTCAGGCAGCATGAACTCCGCGCTGGCCTTGCCGAATTCCTTGCGGAACCAGTCGTTGCCATAGAGAACCTGCCGGATAATAGCCTCGGCACTGGGCGCATTCACATCGCCCTCTTCGGCCGAGGAGCCGGCCGGGAACCATTGGCCCGTCGATACATATTGCTTCACCTTGGCAAAGTCCGCGGGGTAATACTCCTTCATGAAGCGGTAGCGGTTCGCCCCGGAAAAGTTGAAGACGTAATGCGGGTACTTCTGGAACAGCGAGAAGTTATCCTCCATCGTCTTGCGGATGTACTCGTCAATCACCTGGGGATATTCCCACCGCCATTCCGTATCCAGGTGCGCGTAGCCCACCACATAGAGGGTCGGCTGGGTCGACAGATCGGGCTTTTGAGCTTCTTGCGCCCTGGCTCCACTGAGCGAAATGGCAAGAATGAAGAAAATCGAAGAGAAAAAAGCTGCATAACGACGCATACGTGTACTCCAGGCTTGGGGTTAAACCAATCCAGGTTATTGTGCGGACAAATCCGAAGCTGCGGATACAGCGCTCGCCGTACTCAGGTCCTTCGGCTCTTGATCTTGCTCCACAGAGCCCGGGCGCTCTTGCTGCATGGCGGCAAAGGGGGCCAAAACCCCGGTGGTCGCCTTTTCCAGGCCAATCTGTGGTGATTTTATTCTCAGCGCCAAAGGCTATGCGCAGTGAGAGGTGTTGTCAAGCCTGCGTAAAGAACCTGACAACATTGTGGTAAGTCTGCCAGGTGCGCCACTTCTTCCATTCCCTCCAAATTAAGGAAGATTGTCGATAATGGCAGTGCGCGTTGTCACCTGCAATCAGGCTCCAATGTTTCTTGCAGCGGCACTGCTTTGACAGATTGCACAATGTGCGGGATTCCACGAACCTCAGCAAGCCTTACAGCTCGCCCGCGCCTGTTTCAGCCCAAAATAAAAAGAGAGCGCAGCGCCCATGCGCTCCGCTCTCTTTGTCTGCAACCGCTCAAGCCCTTAATACAGGCGGAAATTTACCTCGACGGTAATCATCACTGGCACCGGCGTCCTGCCGTCCTTCATGGCTGGCCTGAACTTGTACTTGCGCACGGCTTCAATCGCCTTCTCGTCCAGCCCCATGCCCAAGGCGCGAATCACGCGCGGATTCTGTGGATTCCCCTGCGCATCCACGATCAGCGAGATCAGGCAAACACCCTGATACTTGGCCCGCCGCGCCTCGTCGGAAAACTCAGCTTCCACACTGTTCAGAGCCACCGGCGCTGAAACCCCGCCACCGATGTGATACAGTCCGCCGCCTGTGTTCCCGCCATACCCAGGCCCATAACCGTTGCCGGTTCCAGAACCTAAACCGCCGCCGCTGCCTGAGCCCATCCCGCCGCCTGATCCGGGGCCGCTCGAGGCCAGCCTTACATTGGTCGAATGGGCCACGCCGATATTCGGCAGATTCGGATCAGGCAGCTTGATGTCCGGCTGCACATTGATTGCCGATTCAATCGCCAGCTTGGGATGGTCGACAACGGGAACCATGGGAGGCGTTACCGGGTTCTTCTCCAGTTTGGGCAGCTTGCCCTTCATGGGGTCCACAAGATCGTGCGCCCCACCGCCGCCGCCGCCGTGGGCCGCGTCTCCCTTGGGGCCTTTAGGCGTATACACTCCCACGTCGATGTTGGTTGTAATCTCTTTGGTCTTTACCGTATCGATGATCTTCTTGCCGACAAAGAAAAGCGCAACCAATAGAATGGCGACATTCACGCCGGTTGAGATCCCTATTGCCCAGGGGTTGGGCTTCACCGCCATCCGGTCGGGCACCGGTATCGGCTTCGAGGTCAGTTGCAGCGGCGGCAGTTTGCGCGGAAAGAAAATGTCGCGGACGCTCTCGTAAAGACTCGCCCAGATCGACTTCTCTTCAAAACTGCGTCCCAGAAAACCATCGAACTCATGGCCGTCCGCGATGACCGCGACGGCTTGTGAGTCCGTATCTGGCTGTGTCAGTAAGTCGTTTGCCATATTTGATGCTGGCTCTGGAGCCATCGGCTGCTCCGATAGGAGCGTCCCTGCTTCCGGACCTGTCCCACTATTATGCTCGACTGCGCTGGCATTTGTCTCGGAACGGCTCGTTACGCGCTCCAGGGCTTCATATTCCCGCGCGGTCAGGGTTCCCATAAACAATAGACGAGGATCGTTCGCAGTTGTTACCGAAAATACCTCCCCCCCGCCATTTACACTAGCAAATGAACAAGTTTGCGCCATCCCCGGTGCGATCTCGATCCCAGGAGTAGCGATGTCCGTTGCTGTGCCGGAGTTGAAGGCAACCCTTACCTTGCCGCAAACCGCCTTTCCAATGAAGGCCAACCTGCCCCACAATGAACCGCTTCGGCTGGCCCGCTGGGCCTCGCAGCGGCTCTATGAGGAGCTGCGCAAGGCCAGCCTCGGCCGGCCTGCCTACCTGCTCCACGATGGCCCTCCCTACGCCAACGGCCCCATTCACCTGGGCCACGCGCTCAACAAGGGCCTCAAGGATTTTGTCGTCAAGTCCAAGACCATGGCGGGCTTTGACGCCCCCTACGTCCCCGGCTACGACTGCCACGGCCTGCCCATCGAGATCAAGGTGGACGAGAAACTGGGCCGCAAAAAGCGGGAAATGCCGGCTCCGGCCGTGCTAGATGCCTGCCGCGCCTACGCCCAGAAGTACGTTGACCTGCAAACCTCGCAGTTTGAGCGCATTGGCTGCTTCGGCCGCTGGGACAAGCCCTACAAAACCATGTCCCGCGACTACGAGGCCCGCACTCTGGAAGCTTTTTATGGCTTCCTTGAGAAAGGCTTCGTCTACCGCGGCCTCAAGCCGGTCTACTGGTGCATCCACGACCGCACCGCCCTGGCCGAGGCCGAGGTCGAGTACGACATGCACACCAGCCCCTCGGTGTACGTGCGCTACCGGCTCACCTCAGACCCCGAGGCGATAGCCCCCGCCCTGGCCGGACGCGAAGTCTACACCATCATCTGGACCACCACCCCCTGGACCCTGCCCGCGTCCCTGGCCGTGGCCTTCCATCCCGACTTCGACTACGTGGCGCTCGAAGCCGGCGACCGCCCGGATGCTCCGGTCTACATTGTGGCCGCCGAGTTGGCAGCTTCAGTTGCCGCAGCCTGCCAGTTGGATGCTCCCGGCGAACTGGCCCGCTTCAAAGGCAGCCAGCTCGAGCGCGTCACCTTCCAGCATCCCTTCCTCGACCGCAGCGTTCTCGGCGTCAACGCCACCTACGTCACCGCAGACACCGGCACCGGCGCGGTCCACACCGCTCCCTCGCACGGCGCGGACGATTTCTATACCGGCGTCCGCTACGGCCTGGACCCCACCTGCCGCGTCGATGCCGCGGGCCACGTTCACGTCGATCCCGCCGCCTGGAACCATGCCGCTCCGCCCGCCTTTGAGGGGCTCACCGTCTGGGCCGCCAATCCCGTCATCGTCGCCATGCTCGAGGAGTCCGGCGCCTTGCTGGCTCAGCAGGACCTCAATCACTCCTACCCGCACTGCTGGCGTTGCCACCATCCCGTCATCTACCGCGCCACCGAGCAGTGGTTCATCGGCATGGAAACTCCGGTTGAGCGCGAAGACGGCACAAAAACCACCTTCCGCCAGCTCGCCATTGAAGAAATCGACAAGGTCGTCTGGGACCCGGCCTGGGGCAAAGAGCGCATCACCAACATGATCGCCACGCGCCCCGACTGGTGCATCAGCCGCCAGCGCATCTGGGGCGTGCCCATCGCCGTCTTCCTGTGCGAGGCCTGCAACCAGCCCATCCTCGACCCGGCCCTCAACCGCTCCATCGTCGCACTCTTTGAAAATGAAGGCGCAGAGGCCTGGCACACCACCGACGTTGCCAAGCTGCTTCCCGCGGGCGCGGCCTGCGCGCAATGCGGCGGCACAGCCTTCCGCAAGGAAACCGACATTCTCGATGTCTGGTTCGACTCCGGCACCAGTTGGTTCGCCGTCTGCGAGTCCGACCCCGAGTTGAAGACCGCGTACACTTCCTTCCAGAACCACGAAGGCGTAGAAACCCTCTACCTCGAAGGCGGCGACCAGCATCGCGGCTGGTTCCACTCTTCCCTGCTCACCTCCGTCGCCTTGCGCGGACATGCGCCTTACTCCCACGTCTCCACCGCCGGATGGACTCTGGACGAGCAGGGCCGCGCCATGTCCAAGTCGCTCGGCAACGGCGTGGACCCGGTCGACATCGCCAACCGCCTGGGCGGCGAAATCGTTCGTCTCTGGGTCGCGTCCATCGACTTCCGCGAAGACATGGCCGCCAGCGAAAACCTCATGCAGCGCTGCGCAGACATCTACCGCAAGCTGCGCAACACCTTCCGCTTCCTGCTGGGCAACCTGCACGGCTTCGATCCCGCGCGCGACCGCGTTCCCGAAAGCGAGTTGCTCCCGCTGGACCGCTACATGCTGGCCCGCACCCGCGACCTAACTGAAAAAGTCCGTGCCTGGTACGAGGCCTTCGAGTTCCATCGCGTCTACCACGCCGTCAACGACTTTGCGGTCATCGATCTCAGCTCGTTTTATCTCGACGTGCTCAAGGACCGCATGTACACCTTCGCGCCTTCCAGCCACGAACGCCGCTCGGCGCAGACCGTGCTCTGGCAGATCACGGAAGCTCTCGTCCGCCTGGTCGCGCCCATCCTCAGCTTTACCGCCGACGAAGTCTGGGAGTATCTGCCCAAGGTGGAAGGCCGAGAAATCTCCGTCCATCTCGCCCAGTTCCCCAAACCGGAAGAGGTTTTCTCTGAGGACCCTGCTCCTTTGCTAGAAGAGTGGAAGCTGCTTTTCAAAATCCGCGAAGAAGCGCTCCACCATCTCGAACTATCCCGCCAAACGAAAATAATCGGGAAGAGCCTTGAAGCCGATCTTGAAATTACGGCGGTGGGACGTTGGTTGGACTGCCTGCGCTTGCACGCAAACGATCTAAAAGAAATCTTGAATGTTTCCCGAGTAACCATACTCGACGGATCTGAATTTCAAGGCCCTGAACCGGATGTCGATTTCTCGCTTTCGACCAAGGTTTCTCCCGCCAGCGGCGCCAAATGCGCCCGCTGCTGGAACTTCATGCCTGACGTCTCCGACTACGGCGCATGGCCCAACGTCTGCTCCCGCTGCCAGTCCGCGCTTGTTGAAATGGGCATCACCCCACCGCAGACCACGGAGGCCACGCAGTGAACCTCTCCATCCCGCGCCGCCTGCCCTGGCTTCTTGGCCTCTCCGCGTTCATCCTGCTGCTCGACCGCCTCACCAAGACCTGGGTCACGCTGCACATCCCCATGGGCGGCGCAATCCCCGTCATTCCCCGCGTGCTGCGCATTACCCACTGGACCAACGAGGGCGCGGCCTTTTCGCTCTTCGCCGACTCAACCTCGCCCAATGCGGTCCGCTGGGCGCTGATCGGCTTCTCGTTGCTGGCGTCGCTGGCGTTTCTCATCGCCCTGGTCCGCCTCGGCAATCGCATCACCCTGATCACCGTCGCCCTGGCCCTCATCTTTGCCGGAGCCCTCGGCAACGTCCACGACCGCATCGCCTACGGTTCCGTCGTCGACTTCATTGAGGTCCACATCTTCAGCTACCACTGGCCCGACTTCAACATTGCCGACTCGGCCGTCGTCACCGGCGCCTGCCTGCTCCTGCTGGACTCCCTGTTGCCGAAAAAACCGTCGGTGCAATGACCATTCAACTCCAAGAGGATTGCATGAACATCTCCGCTCCATCGTTTCGCGCTGCCCTGGCCTCTGTGGCCGCGCTTGCCTGTCTGCTCCTCATCGCCGCAGGCCCCGCCGGCGCCCAGCGCCTGCCCTCCACCGTCCGCCCCGAGCACTACACGCTCACGCTTGCGCCGGACCTCAAGGCCGCCACCTTCAGCGGCATCGAGTCCATCGACATCTCCCTGGCCGAGCCCACGGACCGCATCACCCTGAACGCTGCCGAGATCGCCTTCCAATCCGTCACCATCACGGCCAACGGCCGGCAGCAAACCGCCGCCGTCGCACTCGATGCGGACAAGCAGCAGGCCGCCTTCACCTTCCCTGAAAAGCTCCCCGCCGGCAAGGCCACCCTCTCCATCCGCTTCACCGGCATTCTCAACAATGAGCTGCGCGGCTTTTATCTCTCCAAGACCGCCCGCCGCAACTACGCCGTCACCCAGTTCGAGTCCACAGACGCGCGCCGCGCCTTCCCCTCCTTCGACGAGCCCGCCTTCAAGGCCACCTACGACGTCTCCCTGGTGGCCGACAGCGGCGATACCGCCATCTCCAACGGCCCCATCGTCAGCGACACGCCCGGCCCCGATGCCGGCAAGCACACACTCAAGTTCCTCACCACCCCCAAAATGTCCTCCTACCTCGTCGCCTTTCTGGTCGGCGACTTCCAGTGCACCTCCGGCGAGCAGGATGGCGTAGCCATCCGCTCCTGCGCCACCCCTGACAAGGTTGCTCTGACCCCCTACGGCGTCGATGTCGCCAAATACGTTCTGCACTACTTCAACAACTACTTCGGCATTCCTTACCCGCTTAAAAAACTTGACCTCATCGCCCTGCCCGACTTCGAAGCCGGCGCCATGGAGAACTTCGGCGCCATCACCTACCGCGAGACCGATCTGCTGATCGACTCCAAAACAGCTTCAGTCGGAGCCCAAAAGGAAGTAGCCCTGGTCATCGCCCATGAAATGGCCCACCAGTGGTTCGGTGACCTGGTGACCATGCAGTGGTGGGACAACATCTGGCTCAACGAGGGCTTCGCCACATGGATGGAGAACAAGCCGGTGGCCGCCATGCATCCGGAGTGGAACATCGATCAGACCGTGGCCGCCGGCGAGGACGCCACGCTGAATCTGGACGCGCAGCCCACCACGCACGCCATCCGCGCCAAAGCCGATACGCCCGACGAGATCAACCAGATGTTCGACGGCATCTCTTACGGCAAGGCCAGCGACGTGCTGCTCTCCGTTGAAAACTACCTCGGCCCGGAGACCTTCCGCAAAGGCGTGCACAACTATCTCATGGCTCACCTCTACTCCAACGCCACCGCCGAGGATTTCTGGAACGCGCAGACCGCCGCCAGCCACAAGCCGGTAGACAAGATCATGGACTCGCTCGTTGCCCAACCCGGCGAGCCCATCCTCACCTTCGGCGAGCCCGCCAACGGCAAGGTCTTCGTCACCCAGAAGCGCTTCTTCCTCAGCCCCGGCATCCAGGACGGCGCCGAGCAGAAATGGACCCTCCCGGTCTGCTTCAAGAATGGCAGCGGAGACCCCGAGTGCCAGCTTCTCACTCCCGCCGATTCCACGCTCAAAGTGCCTTCCTCCGGCCTGTTCTTTGCCAACGCCGGCGGCAAGGGCTACTACCGCAGCGCTTATCCGCCCAAGATTTACAAAGCCCTGGTGGCCGGCGTTGAAACCGGTCTCACGCCCACTGAGCGCATCGCCCTCACCGGCGACGAGTGGGCCCAGGTGCGCGCCAACAAGGCCACCATCGGCGCCTACCTCGACCTGGTCGGCGCTCTTAAAGCCGACCCCAGCGCACAAGTCGTGGGTAATTCGCTGGGAGGCGTCAATACCGCCTACGAGCGCATCGCCGACACCCCTGAAGAGAAAGCCGCGCTCTCCGCGTGGATTCGCAGCACATTTGCGCCTGAATTTGCCAAACTGGGCCCGCCCTCGCCGGACGACGCACCCAACACCCGCGAGTTGCGCGCCCAGCTCTTCGGTGTTCTCGGCTACTACGCAAAGGACCCCGCCGTTCTGGCCATGGCCCGCCAAATCGTAGACAAGTATCTGGCCGATCAAGCCTCGTTCGATCCCACGCTGGGCCAGACGGCTCTCTACATTGCCGCCCGCAACGGCGACGCCGCTCTCTTTGACAAATTGCAGAACGTCTACGAAACCTCAACCAATCCCGAGTTTCAGGTGACCGCTCTTCACCTGCTCGCGCAGTTTGAAGATCCCGCCCTGGTCAAGCGCTCGCTCGACTACGCGGTCTCCGGCAAGGTGCGCAATCAGGATGCGGCCATTCAGTTCGTCATCGCGCTCCAGGTTGACGCAACCCGCGACCTGGCCTGGCAGTATATAAAGGCCAACTGGGACAAGGTCCAGGCCCTGATCACAACCAGCATGGGGGCTTACCTGGTCGGCTCAACCGGCAGCTTCTGCACGGCCGAAGCCCGCGACGACGTCACGTCATTCTTCTCCACGCACAAGGTCGCAGCCTCCGACAAGTCCCTCAAGCACGCCGTAGAACACATCGACGGCTGCATCGAACTGCGCAAACTCCAGGAGCCGAACCTCAAGCAGTGGATAGCCGCGCAACCCGGCCTCTAATAGGCCGCGGAGAATAAGGCGCCCCAGGTCTCGATTTTGAGACCTGGGATTCCCGCATTCGATACCATGAAACACATGCCCCCATTTCCCCCAGGCCAAACCCTCCTCATCGACGCCGACGACACGCTCTGGGAGAACAACATCTACTTCGAGCGGGCGATTGCCTCTTTCATCAGTTATCTGAACCACCACGCATACTCCCCCGCCGAAGTCCGCAACAAGCTCAACCAGGTCGAACGTGAAAACATCCTCGCCCACGGCTACGGTCTCCACAGCTTCACCCATTCGCTGGTCGACTGTTTCCGGCGTCTCAGCCCCGCGCCCGTCACCGAAGAAAAGATCCAGTGCATCCGGGGATTTGCCCGCACCATCGCCGAACAGGAGATCGCACTGCTGCCTCAAGTAGCGGAAACCCTGGCGGATCTGGCCACCCGCCACCGGCTCATTCTGATGACCAAGGGCAACCATGCCGAACAGGCCGACAAACTGGCCCGCTCCGGCCTTTCCACGCACTTCTCCGCCGTTGAAATCGTCGCCGAGAAAGACCCGCCCACCTACCGCGAAGTCATTGCCCGCCATGAGCTCACGCCGCACACCAGTTGCGCTCCGCAGACCTTCTGGATGATCGGCAACAGCCCCAGGAGCGACATCAACCCTGCTCTGGCCGCCGGCCTCCACGCCGTTTTTCTCTTCCACAAGGACACCTGGGTCCTGGAGCACGCCACCCTGGACCCAGCTCCAGAAGGCCAGCAGTTGATCGAACTGGATGCCTTCGCCAAACTGCGCGACCTCTTCTGATGTGAGCCACGGCGCGCCCCGCAGTCTTGACGCGCCTCCCGCCCCTCTGCTCTACTTCGATCAAGTCATGCATTTCTCCGCCGCCAGCCCGAGACTCATTCCCGACCTGCGAATTAGCGGCTCCAATGCGCGCGCGGGAATTCAAGCCTGACGAACCGGATTTTGCAGTTGAGCAGCACCCAGGCCACCACCCGCACTTGCGGCTGGTGGTTTTTCATTTATTGATCGCAATGCGCCTCATGCGCGATTTTGTTCCGTCAAGGAGAACCTCATTTGTCGTCCGTCTCGTTAGCCAGCATCCAGGCAGCACGCGCGCGCATCGGCGAGGCCATTCACGTCTCGCCCTGCCAGCTCTCCCACCACCTTTCCGAGCTGACCGGCCTGCCCCTCTACCTGAAGCTTGAAAATCTGCAGCGCACCGGCTCCTTCAAAGAGCGCGGCGCTCTCAACAAGCTGCTCACCCTCAGCCAGGAGGAGCGCAAGCGCGGCGTCATTGCGGCCAGCGCCGGCAACCACGCCCAGGGCGTCGCCTTCCACGCCACGGCCCTCGGCATTCGCGCCCAGATCGTCATGCCCCTGGCCACTCCGCAAATCAAGGTGGCCAGCACCCGCGCCTATGGAGCGGAAGTCATCCTGCACGGCGCCAGCTACGACGAAGCCTGCGAAGAGGCCCTGCGCCGGCACCAGCAGGAGGGCCGCACTTTCATCCATCCCTTTGATGACGTTGAGGTTATCTCCGGCCAGGGCACCATCGCCCTGGAATTGCTGGAGCAAGTCCCGGACATTGAAGCCGTGGTGGTTCCCATCGGCGGCGGCGGGCTCATCGGCGGCATCAGTTGCGCGCTCAAGGAGACCAATCCCAAAATCCGCGTTATCGGCGTCGAGCCGGAGAAGCTGCCCTCCATGCTGCGCGCCCGCGAGGCCGGCCAGCCCGTCACCATTGCAGCTGAGGCCACCATCGCCGACGGCATCGCTGTCCGCCGCGCCGGCGACCTGACCCTCCCGCTGGTCTCCCGCTACGTGGACGAGATCGTCACCGTGGACGACGAAGAGATTGCCAGCGCCATTCTCCTGCTGCTGGAACAGGAAAAAACTCTGGCCGAGGGCGCAGGTGCTGCAGCCCTGGCCGCGGTGGTCCAGTCCAAGACCAACCTTCGCCACCGCCGCACCGTGGTCCTGGTCTGCGGCGGCAACATCGACGTCTCCCTGCTGGCCAAAATCATTGAGCGCGGCCTGGTCAAGGACGGCCGTCTGCTGCGCATCCGCGTCTATCTTCAGGACCGCCCCGGCGCCTTGCTGGCGCTGACCAAAATTCTCTCGCGCGAGCGCGCCAACATCGTTGAAACGGTTCACAACCGCGCCTACTACGGGGTCAGCCTGGGAGAAACCGTCATCGACGTCACCCTTGAAACCCGCGGCGCAACCCACATCACGGCCATCAGCCACGCCCTGCGCGAGGCCGGCTTCCGCTTCGAGCGCATTCAATAGGAGCGCAATGTATACCCCAAAGTTCAATCAAGTCGTAGACCGCGCCGTTCTCCTTGAAACCATGCAGGCCTACTCCTTCGCCATCCTCACCGGCCCCGCATCGGAGTCAGCGCCAACGGCCACGCATCTTCCGCTGGTGGTCAAAGACGAGGGCGCGCACGGCCTGCTCGAAGGCCACTTTGCCCACGCCAATCCGCACTGGAAAGCTCTGGCCGGACGCGAGGCCCTGGCCGTTTTTTCCGGCCCCCACAGCTACGTCTCGCCCGCTCTCTACACGGAAGAGCTCTCGGTTCCCACCTGGAACTACATCGCCGTCCATGCCTACGGCACGCTCCAGCTCGTCGAAGACGCCCCCGGCAAAGAATCCATCCTCGCCGCCCTCATGGCCATTCACGAGCCTGCCTTCGCAGACCGCTGGCAGTCGATGCCCGCCGGTTTCCGCCGCACCATGCTGGCCGGCATCGTCGGCTTCCGCATCCCGATTGAGCGCATCGAAGGCAAATTCAAGATCAGCCAGAACCGCGGCGAGTCCGAGCGCCAGAACGTGCAGGCAGCCCACGCCGCAGGCACGCCCGATCAGCAGGCGCTGGCCGCATGGATGACGCGGCTCATCGGTTAATCTCGCAAGTCCGCTTGACATATCCTTGCCAATCCCGTTTCCTGATTGGTTCACTCAAGGAGGCGATTTGATGAGCGGAACCTCGCGGCGGGATTTTGTGAAGGCAGCAGTAGCGGCATCGCTGGCCAGCGTCACCGCACCCGCAGAGACACCGGGCAAGGGTGCTCAACCTTCTCCACAAACCGGCAAGAGTGCGCCTCAAATCCCACCCAAAGCCTCCGCAGAGACCGGATTCCCCCGCCAGTTCACCGGCCGCAACCTGGCCCGCATCTCCTGCCCCCTGGGCGGCATCGGCACCGGAGGCATCGGCCTCGGCGGGCGCGGTAACCTGCAGGACTGGGAGATCTTCAACCGCCCCGACATCGGCAACGTGCCGCAGTACTGCTTTCCCAGCATCCGGGTCCGCTCCGGCAGCTCAGCCCCCTTCAGCGCTGTCCTCGAGCGCCGCTTCCTGCCGCCCTTTGACACCGGCGCCAACGGCTTCGGGCCCGGCGGCGTTCCCGGGCTCCCGCGCCTCCGGGAAGCCACTTTTCACGGCTCATTCCCCCTCTCCCGCATCGACTTCGAAGACCCCGCCTGTCCCGTCCAGGTCTCTCTCCAGGCCTTCTCGCCCTTCTACCCCAACGACGCCGACAACTCCGGCCTTCCCTGCGGCCTCCTCGATTACTCCATTCACAATCCCGCCTCATCCCAGGCGGAAGCCGTCATCGCCTGGTCCATCTCCAACCCCGCCGGCCATGGCGACGGCCGCAAAAACGATCCCCGCACCTCCGCGAACCTCAGCGGCGTGCTCATGACCAACCCTTCCCTCGCCGCCGGCGATCCCATGCAGGGTTCGTTCGTCCTGGCCGCGCTCGCCCCCGCAACTTCCGTCGAAGTACTCCCGCGCTGGCCCGGCAAATCCTGGTTCGATCCCCAGGAGCACTTCTGGTTCGACAACTTCTCCCGCACCGGCGCCCTCGGCTCGCCCTCCGATCCCTCCACGCCCGTAGCCTCCATCTCCATCCGCTGCAGCATCCCCGCCGGCCAAACCCGCTCCTGCCGATTCCTGCTCGCCTGGCACTTCCCCAACCGCACCCCGAAATCCATCGGATGGGACGCGCCCAAAGGCGAAGAAAACACCCTCATCGGCAACCACTACAGCACGCGTTTCCCGGACGCCTGGGCCGTCGCCGAATACGTCTCCGCCAACCTGCCGAAGCTAGAAAAAAACACCCGCGCCTTTGTCTCCGCGCTCATGCAGTCCACCCTCCCCGCCGAAGTCAAAGACGCAGCCAGCGCCAACCTCACCACGCTCGTCTCCAACACCAGCTTCCGCATCGCCGATGGCAGCTTCCATGCCTTCGAGGGCTGCGGCGATCACGGCGGTCTCGGCTTCGGCACCTGCTCGCACGTCTGGAATTACGAGATGGCTACGCAGTTTCTGTTCCCCTCGCTGGCCCGCTCCATGCGCGAGACCAACTTCGGCTACGGCACCGACGCCGACGGCCACATGGACTTCCGCCACAAGCTCCCCCTCGGCAAGGAGCACTGGGGCGCGGCAGCGGCAGACGGCCAGATGGGCCAGATCGTCAAGCTCTACTTCGATTGGGTGCTCACCGCGGACGACGCCTGGCTCCGCCGGCACTGGCCCGCCGCCAAACGCGCTCTAGCCTACGCATGGCGCCCCGGCGGCTGGGATGAGCGCAAGTCCGGCGTCATGGACGGCGTGCAGCACAACACCTACGACGTCGAGCTCTATGGACCCAACACCCTCTGCACCACCTGGTACCTCGCCGCTCTCCGCGCCATGGCACAGATGGCAGAAGCGATGGGCGAGCCGGAATTCGCAGCAGAGTGCAATCGCATCGCCGGCGCGGGCAGCCGCTGGGTCGACGCCCATCTCTTCAACGGCGAGTTCTATGTCCAACAAGTCCGCGGCATTCCCCAGGACAAGATCGCCGCGGGCCTCCAGAATGGCGCCGGCGCGCGCGACACCATGCACCCCGAGTATCAGCTCGGCGACGGCTGCTTCGCCGATCAGCTTATCGGCCAGCAGATGGCTACCATCGCCGGCCTCGGCGACCTGCTCGACCCAGCCCACATGCGCACCGCGCTCGAGTCCATCTGCCGCTACAACGTCAAGTCCAGCCTGGCCCATCACGCCAATACCCAGCGCGTCTACGCCCTCAACGACGAGCCCGGCGTAGTCGTCCTCGACTTCACGCACAGCACCCGCCCTGAAATTCCCATCCCCTACGGCACCGAGGTCTGGACCGGCCTGGAATACTCCGTCGCCTCCGTGATGATGGCTCACGGCATGATCGACCAGGCCATCTCCATCGTCCGCAACGCCCGCGCCCGCTACGACGGCGAAAAAGCCAACCCCTACGCCGAAATCGAGTACGGCCGCCACTACACCCGCCCCATGGCCAGCTGGGGCCCCATCCCCGTTCTCTCCGGATTCCGCTACGACGCGCGCTCGCGCCGCATGACCCTCGCGCCCCGCATCCACACCGGCAACTTCCAGTGCTTCTGGTCGGCGCCCACTGGCTGGGGCAGCTTTGCGCTCACGCCGCACGCGCTTGCCGTTACGGTTTCTGCCGGCAGCGTCTCCCTCAAGGAATTGCTGGTAACTCCATCGCTCACCGGCTCTCACGGCAAACTCAAAATCACCAGAGGCGCTGGAGAGGTGGCGCACAACGCCGCGGTCCAGGACAACGGTATACTGCTCCAGTTCTCCCCGGAGCTTGTCGTAGACGAAAATCATCCCCTGCGCGTGCAGGCTTAGAGCCGCTCGCCGGCTGCCTGCCTGACCGCTGAAGATTTTTTTAGAGAGGAAATCCGCACCATGCGCAAAACTCTGCTTGCTCTCAGTCTCCTGCTGGCCGCTCCGCTGTTGCAGGCCGCGCAGCCCGCCGCGCCGTCCGCCTGGAAGGCCAAAGTCGCCGCCAGCCTGCCTTTGCTCGGCCACCGCAACTGGATTCTCATCGTCGATTCGGCCTATCCGCTGCAAAGCTCTCCCGGCGTGGAAACGGTTGAAACCAATGCCGGCCAGGCCGATGTGGTTCGCTACGTTCTGCAGGCCATCCATGGCTCCATCCACGTCCGGCCGGATATCTACATGGACGCGGAGCTGCCCTTTGTGCCCGATGCGGACGCGCCGGGCGCATCAGCCTATCGGGCGCAGATCGCCGCTCTTCTCAAGGGCTACCCGGTCCAGTCGCAGTTGCACGACAAGATCATCGCCACCATCGGCGAGACCGGCAGCCAGTTTCGCGTTCTGGTGCTCAAGACCAACCTGGCCATTCCCTACACATCGGTCTTTATCCGGCTCAACTGCAAGTATTGGGGCGACGATGCGGAGAAACGCATGAGGGCAAAGATGGCCGCCGCGGGCGCGCATTGATTCAGCGGGTGCTCCTGCCGCAAGGATGAGAATGACTTGGTTCTCATCCACACATACATTTGCTATACTTGACAGGTTCACCTCAGTGCGGAGGTGGTGAAATTGGCAGACACACCAGCTTGAGGTGCTGACGCCGCGAGGCATAGGGGTTCAAGTCCCCTCCTCCGCACCAAATATCTTCTTCCGGTTGAACCGGGCAGTCGTGGAAAGCAGCTTAGACAATGCAGATTCTTTTCTACTTCGTGATCTCCGTGCACGTGATCGTGTGTTTTTTTCTGATCGGTGTGGTTCTCCTGCAGCAGGGCCGCTCGGCTGACCTTGCCGGCGCATTTGGTGGCCAGGGTTCGCAGACTGCCTTTGGTCCCCGCGCGGCGGCCAACCTGCTCACCCGGCTCACCGCCTGGTCGGCGGTCATCTTCATGGTCACTTCCGTCAGCCTGGTCATCCTGTACGTGCGCTCCACCGGCTCGCACTCTGTGCTTGATGGCTCCACGCCCGCACCCATCTCGGCGCCCGCAAAGTCCGGCAAGTAAAGCACCGGCCTACTTAGGCAAACTCTCCAATCTGGTTCTACCCATCGCATGAAGGCAGGCCCCGCGGGCCTGCCTTTTTTGTGTCTCCACGCAAGAACGCCATTCGTTTCGGCAACCCGCTCTACAATGAAACTATGATTCTTGAGACCTTTCCCGTCGGCCCGCTGCAATGCAACTGCACCCTGATGGGCGACGAGGAAACAGGCGAAGCCATCGTCGTCGATCCCGGCGACGAGGTCGGCCGCATTCACCGCCGCCTCACCGAACACGGCCTCAAACTGAAGCAGATTCTCGTCACCCACGCCCACATCGACCATGTGGGCGGCGCGCTCAAGCTCAAGCGCCTCACCGGCGCGCCCATCCTGCTGAATCAAAACGACCTGCCCCTGTTGGCCATGATGGAATCCCAGGCCGGCTGGCTGGGCATTGCGCCGCCTGAGACCGCCCCGCCCGACGAAAGCCTGGAAGACGGCCTGCTGGTGGGGCTTGCGCGCTACCCCGCCCAGGTGCTGCACACCCCCGGCCACACCCAGGGCTCGGTTTGCCTCCACTTTGCCCCGCTCAAGTTGCTCATCGCCGGCGATACGCTGTTTGCCGGCAGCATTGGGCGCACCGACCTGCCCGGCGGCAATGCCGATCAGATTATCGACTCCATTGAGACCCGCCTGCTCACGCTTCCCGATGAAACCAAAGTACTGCCCGGCCACGGCCCGGCCACAACCATCGGCGACGAACGCAGAAGCAACCCCTGGCTTTGAGAAAGACATCTTCAAGGTGCATATTCTTTATTTCTTTATATGTCAACAACTTGGGAATGCATAGTTCAAGGTTTTCTTAAGCTGAGACTTCTGTACTGTTACCACCCTGATGCGTTTCAAGATAGGCAATAAGACCAGTTACTCCGGTACTGAACTCCGCCTCGGGAGCCAGCAGGCTCACCACCAGCCAGCCCGACTCGGCCATCCCGAAAAAGTAGCCCGGATGCATCCAGACGCCGCGCTGCAGCAGCTCCAGCACGGTCTGCTCGTCCGGTTCCAGCGCCGGAATCCGCAGCACTGCATACCAGCCTCCCTCCACCTCCAGCCTCTGCACCGCGGGCAGCCGCGTAACTCCCCGGTCCAGCGCCGCCAGGTTGGCGGCCACGCGCTGCCGGATCTGCCGCTGAATCGCCTCGCGCGCTGCCAGCCAGGCAGGCAGCGCGGCCTGTACCGGCGCATTCATGGAGAGGAACGTGTCGGCAATCACCTCCAGGCGCTCCAGTGCCTGTGCCTGCTCCGGTCCGGTTGCGACCACCCATGCCGCCTTCATCTGCGGCAGGCCGGCAATCTTGCTGAGCCCGCTCACCACGTACACGGGAACGCCCTCCATGCCCGCGGCAAAGCTCGATGCCTCCCCGCCGAACCCGTAGTCCAGAAACACCTCGTCCACAATCAGCGAAAGACCGTACTCCCGGCACAGGCTCCCCAGTTCCCGCGCCTCCCACGGCTTGGTAAAGTGCCCCGTGGGGTTGTTGGGGTGAACCAGCACAATGGCCCGCGTCCGGGGCGTAATCGCCCGGCGAAACCCCTCGGGCTCAATCTGCCAGCCCTGGTCGTAGACCAGCGAAGCGGCCTTGAGACCCACATCGTCCAGCACCGCCAGAAAGTCAAAGAGCGGATAGCCGGGCTGCGGGATCAGAATCTCGCTGTCTGGATCGCAAAGCAGCCGGAACAGAAAGCTGTAGGCCTCGCTGGTGCTGGTGGTGAGCACGATCTGGCCAGGGTCCACCGCCACGCCGTGATCGGCATAGTAGGCACAAACCGCCTGGCGCGCGCTCAGCTTGCCCCTGGGCTGGGGATCGTAATCGAGCGCCACTGGATCGGCCAGCGCCTGCAGCAGTTCCGGCGGATACTGGAAACCGCAGCGCGTGGGATTCGACGCGGTCAGGTCGGCGACAGGCAATCCCGCCTGCACCCGCAGCCGGTGCGCCCGCGCCAGCGCGCTCTCTTCCGTGTTCCAGTTCGTCCGCTGTGAAAAGTGCATCGTTCCAGCCTGCAGGATTCATGCCGCCGCCGTTCTCTTGTGCCGCATTCGGCTCGTGCACAATAAGAACAGGCGTCCTTTTCAACCATACACGGGCGCAAACGGGAGTGAAACATTGCGTCTGAGCGCGGTTGTCTTCGACTACGGCATGGTTTTGACCGGTCCTCCGAATCCTGAGGCGCACGCCGCGCTGCTGCGACTGACCGGACTTCCCCTGGAGCGCTTTGAACCCCTCTACTGGGCCGACCGTCACGCCTACGACGAGGGCAAGCTGACCGGAATCGCCTTCTGGCAGAAACTTGTCCGCGACGGCGGACTGACCCTGAGCGAGGATACGATCCGGGAGCTGAACCGCTGGGATGCATGCATGTGGACCACGGAGAATCCCGCCATGGTTGCCTGGCAAGCGGCGCTGAAACAGCGCGGCCTGCTCACGGCCATTCTCTCCAACATGGGCGACTCCGTGCTGGAGAGTGTGGAGCGGGAATTCGGCTGGATTCACCGCTTCGATGTCCTGGTCTGGAGCTTCCAGATTCGCCTCGCCAAGCCCGATCCGGCCATCTACCGTTACGTCCTGGCCAAGCTCGGAACTACACCCGAAGAGACGCTATTTCTGGACGACAAGCCTGAAAATATCCAGGCCGCCCGGGCTCTCGGCATGAAGGCAATTCTGTTTTCCACGGTCCAACAGTTGCGCGCCGACCTGATAGCGGCCGGCTATGACGCAGAGTTGCCGCTGCCGGCCTGATTATCGTAAGCGGCCTGTCGTCGCCCAGCCTACGAAGCCATCCCCAGCCCCACCAGGTTGGCCGCCGCAATAATCACCAGCACTCCGGCCCACAGCAGACGCACCGGCCTGCTTTCCACGCCCTTCCACTCGCCCAGCGCCAGGCCCACCAGCCCTGCGCACAAAACATAAATGCTCATGTGCAGCATCCAGTTCACGTAAGCCAGCCGCACCGGAATATTTGCCGCACCCCACGCGTAGAAGAAGAACTGCAGGTACCACATGATGCCGCCGGTCGCGGCCAGCAGCGCATTCCTTGTCAGCGTCTGCCGCGGCTGGCCCAGATCGGCGCGCAAGGACAGCCGCTTCAGCGCCGCCAGCCGGATGAAGCAGTAGCTCAGGTTCACGAGCGCCCCGCCGCCCATGATGACGACGTAACTCGGCAGCGCCGCATACAGCGGGTTCACGCCGGCCAGCCGCGCCGCGGCTTCCATCGGCCTGGCCGCATCAATCGCAAACGCCATGCCCGACGAAAAAATCCCGCACATCACAGCGAGCAGCAGTCCCAGCTTCACGTTGAACTCCCGCACCGCGCTGCCCAGTTGCACCTCTTTCTGGTGCCCGGCATAAGACACGATGGCCACACCGATCACCGCCACCAATACGCCCGCCATGGTCAACAGGCCGCCCCTGGTGTGGATCAGCATGGCGCCCTGCCCGTGCATGAGCGGCGGCACCAGCGTGCCCACCACCAGCGTGACGCCGATGGCCACGCCCACGCCCAGAGAGATCCCCAAGTGGCGCATGGTCAGGCCGTAGCTCACGTTGCCCACGCCCCACATCGCTCCGAACAGGGCCACCTTCAACAGCAGGTGCGGGCCCATCGACGCGTAAAAGCCGGCAAAATCCGGCAGCAGCAGCAGGCTCACGCCAATCGGCAGCAGTATCCAGGAGAAGAAGCCCGCAATGGCCCATGTCGTCTCCCACGACCAGTTTCTTACCTTCCCAATCGGCGCATAAAACGAAGCGGCCATGGCCGCGCCAAAGATGTGCCATCCGATCCCAGCGAGGATTGCTACCGGCATTCTTTCTATTCCTTCATGCCCATCGGGCAGTTTCTACGCATTGCGCACAAGCCGAATCAAAGCCTATCGGGCCAGCAACTATTTTGTACTGTCGTGAGCAAGTCTAGTTGTGAGTCCGTTTTGCGGTTGAACCCGCTCCTATTGACGATACCGACGTGACTATAGTCGGGTGCATTTCAATCTCGAATGCGTAACTTCCCGATGGAAGTTCAAACCCGCTTTGGCCATCGCGCGTAGTTGATTTAGCCTGCGAATTACCGATCAAGGGCGAACCCGCCAATTTGTACTTCGCAGCTTCGGCTGCGCTCAGCGGCAACCAACCGGTGGTGTTTGCAGGAATCGTCACATGCCAATCCGCCGTTCCCCCGCCGTACGTCCAATCGGAATGAATCGGCCCACACGTCGAGTCGTAGTCGAACGCCACATGCCCCAGCCGCGCGTCGAACTTAGGATGCAGCACGACCGTGTGGAAGCCCGCGTCCAGCGGCGTCGCGTCCACGCCCGCCGCATAGCGATAGATCCAGTCGGCCACCGCGCCATACGCGTAATGGTTGTAGGAGTTCATGGTCGGGTCGCCGCGCATCTGGTCGCCGTTCCAGCGCTCCCACGTCGTGGTTGCGCCGTGCTCCACCAGGTAGCCCCACGATGGGTATTCGGTGTTCATCAGCAGCTTGTACGCCAGATCCGCGTGGCCATTCTTGGTCAGTTCCTCCAGCAGATAAGCCGCGCCCAGAAAGCCTGTTCCCAGCAGGCTGTGATTGGCAACGATCTTGTCCGCCAGTTTTTGTGCGGCGGCGGCGCGCAGATTCTCGGGCAGCAGGTTCATGTGCAGCGCCAGCACGTAGCCGGTCTGCGTGGCGCCGTCAGAGCCTTTTGCGCCGTGCTTGCCGCCCTGAGCCGCGGGCGGCGCAGTGGGGTCCGCTCCCGCCACAAATCCATCGTCGTGAACAAACTGCTTTTGGAAAGCGGCGCGAATCTTCTCGAACAGCCGCGCGTACTGTTCCTCGGCATGGGCGCGGCCCGTCGCCTGCGCCATCTGCCGCATGAGCGTCACGTCATAGGCCCAATAGGCCGTCGTGATCAGCGTGTAATCGGTCTTCCCTTCCGGAGAGAGCCAGTCGCCAAAGGCTGTACCGGATTCGTGCTGCCACAGCCCCTCCGGATTGGCGGCCTCAATGGCGCTGAGATACTTCTGCATCGCCGCCCAGTTCTGATCGATCACGCTGGTGTCGCCGGTCTGCAGCCACGAGGTCCAGGGAATCACCACGCCGGCATCGCTCCAACCCGCGCCGGAGCCGGACGATTGCTCATCGGTGCCCGGAGCAAACACGCCGTAGTACGGCGTGCCGGCCTGTGTGCCGCGCATGTCCCCGGCGAACTTGCGCGAGAAAGCGGCCAGGTCCATGTTGTACGAGGCTGTGCGCCAGAAAACCTGCGCATCGGCCATCCAGCCCAGGCGCTCGTCGCGCTGCGGGCAGTCCGTGGGCACACCCACAAAGTTTGAGCGCTGCCCCCACAGAACGTTGCTCCACAGCTGGTTGATCATCGGACTTGCGGTGGCGAGTTGAACGGTAAACGGCGCATCGGTGTGGATGACAATGCCGGTGATTGCGTCCTTGTCCGGAGACGTGGGCAGTCCCGTCAACTCAGCGTAACGGTATCCGTGGAAGGTGAACTGCGGCGTGAACTCCTCCACGCCGTTTCCGCTCAGGATGAAGTGATCCGTGGCTTTGGCCGTGCGCAGATTGTCCGTGTAAAGAGTGCCGTCCGCGTTCAACACTTCGGCAAAGCGCAGCCGCACATCGGCGCCTGCAGGCCCGCTCACGCGCAAGCGTTCAACCCCCGCAAAGTTCTGGCCAAAGTCGTAGACGTAGACGCCGGGCCTGGGCTCGGTGACGGACTTCGCCTGCACCGTCCGCTCCACATGAATGGACGCGAAGTCCTGCGCTTCAATCTTCACCGGCTTGGGATCGATCTGGATGGCGCTCTTCCATCCAGCCGCCGCAAATTCCGCCGTGCCCCAGCCCGCCTCTGCAAGCCGCGCGTCCTGGCTTTCGCCGTCATAAATCTCCGAGTGAAGAATGCTCGACGTGTTCGCCTGCCAGCTTGCGTCAGTCGCCACCCACTCCACGCTGCCGTCCTCATGCTCGATGCGCAATTGCGCCCGCAGCGCAGGCGGCGTATCGCCGTAGTTATTGGGCTGCTGCATCCACTCCAGCGGCGTCGCGTACCAGCCCGGCGCCAGCAGCGCGGCAATCGCATTTTTCCCGCCTGCCAACTGCGCCGTCACGTCATAAGTCTGATACTTCACATGCTGCCGGTAGTCGGTCCAGCCCGGCGCCAGAACGTCGTTGCCCACGCGCCTGCCGTTCAGGAAAATCTCATACGATCCCAGCGCCGTTGCGTACAGCCGCGCCGACTTCACTTCCTGGTTTACCGTGAACGTGTGGCGCAGAGCCTTCACCGAGTCGGGAATCCACGGCCGCCCGCTCCCTTTCGGATCCACCACGGCCGTCTTCCATCCCGCATCGTCAAAGCCCTTCTGTTGCCAGCCCTTCGTTGCGTGAATCGCCGCTTTCCAATCCGTCCCGCTGGCAAACACCGTCGTGGTCCCGTCCGCGTACTCCACAAACAGCGTGGCAATCATCGGCGAAGTATGGGTAGAGGGCTTTCCATTGGGATTGGAAACATAATGCACGGTCTCAATCGTGATCGTATTGGCTCCCGCGCTCAGTTTCCCGGTCGCATCCGCGCGGACAAACTTCTTCCACGGCATCTGCTTCCACGCGGGATACGGATCGGCCGCCAGCACTTTGTCGCCATTGATCCAGGCTGCCACCGTGTCCTCGCCGGTTGCGTAAAGCGCAGCGCGGCGCACCGGACCGGCCAGCGTCACCGTCGCGCGGTAGGCAATGCGCCGCTCCGTTGTCTTGTCTGTGTTGAGCGCCGGCGCGTCCGGGCTGGTCACCCATGCGGCGCTCGCGTGGCGCACCGCGTCTTCCTCCGCCGTCTCGTAGCCAATCCACTGGGCGCGCCAGTTGTCCTGCTTCAGCAGCCCTGTCTCCCACCAGCCAATCTCGCTCAAGGCATACGGAGTACCCGCCGCATCCCAAACTTTCACGCGCCAGTAGTAGCGTTTGCCGGGCGTAACCGCCGGTCCGGCGTAACGCACATTCAAGGACTGGCCTGACGCGATGCGGCCGCTGTCCCACACGTCAGCCTGGCCGGCTTCGAGAAGCTCAGCCTGCGAAGCGAACAACAATTCATAAGCCGTCTGCTTCGCGCCGCGCGCCGGGTCCTGCAACTGCCATGAGAGGCGGGGCGAAGCATCGTCAATGCCCAGCGGTGTCTTCAGGTCGTCCACACGCAACGCCACCGGGCCTGTGAATTGCTGGGCCGCCAATGGAAGCGCCGCCAGTACCAACCCGCACACAATCCACTTCAACTTTTTCTCGTTCATGTCCGCTCGCTCTCCGTCTGCATCCTGACGCGTGGGTAGCTCTCTCATCTGCTCTCAGTAGCCGTCTCGCTCCACAGCGTGACCGGCCCCAGCAGGCCCGACTCCAACAGAGGCGAATTCGCCTTGAATGGCCGGAAGTCCGTCCAAGTGTAGGTCTTCGTCACGCCCGGCTGCAAATCGCCAATCATGCGGTTGGGCCACAGGTTAGTCACCTTCACGCTCAACTCATTCGCGCCCGGCTTCAGCGCCCCGGTCACATCCGCCACAAACGGCGGCTTCCACAGGACTCCGCCCACCGGCTTGCCGTTGACCGTGACTTCGGCAATCTCCTTCACCGCGCCCAGATCGAGCAACACCCGGGCTCCGGGCTTGAACCACTCCCGCGGCGCGGCTATCTGCTTGTGATACGTCGCTGTTCCGGAAAAATACTTCACGCCCGCATCGGCGCTTTGCGTCCAGGAGACAAGCGCCGGAAATTCCGCCTCGTCCGGCGCGCCCCAGTCGGGCGGGAAGGTCAGCTTCCACGTCCCGTCCACGGCAGCAAGCCGCGTGCGCGTATTTTCCGGAACCACCCGCGCAGGCGCCTTCGCAATCCCGTCGAACACCACAAAGACCGAACCCTGCGCATCGAAATGCAGCGGCACCATCGTCTGCCCATGCTCCATCGTGTAACTCACCGGTTCGCTTGCGCCGCTCTCCGGATGCCACAACCGGGGCGTCTTGCCGTTCACGCGGAAGCTCGCCTTCACGTCCAGGCTGTGATGCGCTTGCGTGGCCACAAAATAGATCTCGCGCCCGTTGTCGCTGCGATGAATAAACACCAGATCCTGGTCCGCGTCGCCTGCGGGCAGCAAGTAAGGAATCTCCGCGCCCGCTTTTTCCGTCGTGCTCCAGGTAAAGTCAGGCAATGTGCCCTCGGCGGCCAGCGCGTCTTCAATGCTCTTCCCCGTATAGACCCTGCCCTTGCCAAACGCATGTGCGCCCGCAGCCGCGCCTCCCGTGCCCCACAGCTCGTCCGCCAGCCTCCGCACTTCGGCCTGCCCGTCCCTGCCGTCGGCCAGGCTGGGCGAGAAGTCCGGCTTCGGTCCCAGCAGCACCGCGCCCTGGGCCACCAGCGCATGAATGCTGCGCAGCAGCGGCAGGGTCATGGTGTGCAGATCGCCGGGCAACACCAGCAACCGGTAACTCATGCCGCTGGCCAGCCGCAGGCGGCCCGGCGTAGCGGTTGCGCCATGCAGCAGAACGTCGGCATTCACCCAATCGAAATCGTAATGCGCGGGTTGCGCCGGATCGATCTTCTTCCAGTACGGCGCCGTCGCCGGAGCGTCCTCGCCGTAGAAATACGCCACATCGCTCACCGGCTTGCCCTGCTGCAGCAGATACGAGCAGCGCGCCAGGTAGGCATTCCACGCAAGCGACTGTTCCGCCCAGGTGATATTGCGCGTGTAGAAATGCCCATAGGGCCCCAGCGTCATGCCCGGCTTGTGCGCGTCGTCCACAAAAGGCTGTTGCTCGCTGGCGTCAAAGATGATGCGGTTGATGCCGCGCGCAAACGCCTCGTCGGCCAGCCCCTTCAGATAAAACGGTCCCTGGCCCCATGCCGCCGGCCGCGGGTCCGTTGTAAACGACTCAGTCGCCGCCACCGGCTTGCCGTAGATGTGCGCGGCTGAGGAGGCCTCGCGCACATCCTCCTCCTGCGCTCTCTCGTTCTTCATGCCCGGCGCCGGCACCCAGAACTCGCCCATCGGCACCGTCACCTTGCCCTTGTTCAGCAGGCCGTCGCCGGTGGTTGGCATGCCGATGCCCATCGCCTCGGCATACAGCCCGACGCCGTGCGCCTTGAAGTACCGTGTTGCCACGCCGTAGTGGTTATCGGCCAGCATGTCGGCCTGGGTCCGCCGCAAATCCCACAGAAAAGCCTCCGACTCCGCGCGGCTGCCCACCACTCTGCCCGTCAGCACCGGCAGATATTTCGTCATGGCATAGCCGCGCCGGCGGGCAAACTCCTGCAGCATCTCTTCGGTCCAGTTTTCCTGCTCCGCCTCCCAGCTATCCATCAGGAACGACTTGAAGCTCTTGCCCCAGTACGGCCCGGCTGTCGTGGAGATCATCTTCACGTACTCCTCCACGTAGGCCTGCACGTCCTTTCTGCTCAGCTTGTCCACTTCCAGGCCGGTCGCAGCCGGCGTGGCCGGATGGTTCACCTCGCCGGTCAGCGCGTATCCCAGGCGCAGCACCGTCCACTTGCCCGCGGGCGGGTCCCAATCCAGCCTCCCATCGGGCCGCATCTTCGCGGTCAGGTCTATCACGCTTGCCGGATCGATGGCCTCGCCAGGCCGCACCTCTGCCCCCTGGGAAACCCCCATCGGCGTGTACATCCCAAAGCTCGCCTTATCCTCCCAGCGGTTCACGCGCGGAGCAGCCAGAAACTCAACCTCCGTGAGCCGCACCGGCGGCCTTGGAATCGCCACCCATCCAGCGCCGGATTGCCCCGCCGGCGCCGCCGTGAAAAACAGCCTGAAATACCGCGCCTTCACCGGGTCCACCGCATAGGTGCGGACCGGAAAGCCGGTTGGCCCTGGTCCCCGCGGACCCGGCAGCTCGGCCAGCGTCCGCCAATGCAGCCCATCGTCGCTGGCCTCAATCCTGCCCGCCGCAATCGGCCTCTCCTGCCCGGTCCTGGCCAGTGCGCCTCCATACAGAACCGCCTGCACAGCCTTGGGTTGCGCGTAAGTAAACTCCACCCATGCCGTCCCGTCCGCCGCCGAGTACGGAACCTCCACGGCCTTGGCAAACGACCCGTCCTGCAGCACTGCCCCGTCGATCGCGCCGCAACTGCAAGTGATCGCCGGCTTCTGCGCGGCATCCTCTTCCTGCGCCGGGAACGCCACGACGGCCGCATCGGCATACAACTCCGGCGTCGTCGCGCGCTGGCCCTCCGCAGGCTGAGGCAGAGCGCCCGGCAGGGTCAAATCCCGCTTGGCCGGGCCTTCCAACCGCGGCGTCAGATCCTGAAACTTGCCCACCGTGGCCGGCGGCGGTCGCAGGATGCCGCTGAAATGCCCCGGCCCCTCCACCACCGTCTCGCTCCACACATAGCGCTTCATGCCCTGCCCGGGCTTCACCCAGGAGCCGGCCGTCTCGCTCCAGCCGCCGGATGCGGCCATATCCATCTCCATGTGCAGGCGGTCCGCCTCGGCCGCCGCGTGGCGCCAGGCTCGCTTCCACTCCGGAGACATCCACACCACGGGCTTGTCCACGTACAGCGGCGCGCCCATATCGCCGTCGAACATCTGCATCCCGGCAATGCCCACCCGGTGCATCCACTCCAGGTCGGCCGTGATGCCGGCTTCGCTCACATTGCCGCTCATCCAGTGCCACCAGGCCAGCGGCTTGGCAGAGTCCGGCGGCTGCCGGAACCCCTCATCAAGACGCGCCGGCCCTGTTTGCCGCGGCGTCTGCACAGCCCTCTGTCCAAATTGCGGCACAGGAATTGCCGCCGCCACAATCAGTCCCAGAATTCCGTATCGAATGGCTTGCCTGGTCTTCATGGTTCCGCTCCCGCACTCTCCGGAGAGGTCTGCTCGTTTACCTAGCAATTCCCTGAATGAAATAGTTTCCAGAAGGGAGAACATTAAGCAGCCCAACCTGCCTTTGTCAAAAGCTCCCGCAGGACTGCCTCGATGGTCGCCCCACAGTATTTGAGCCGCTGAAACCCGCCTGCAAACTTGCCGGAAATCATGCGGTAGTAGCCACAGACCCCTGTAGTGGGTCAGTTTGAATCCACAGATAGAAACGGCTTTGCAGTAACGTGTAAATTTCCGAGTAGCCGACAAACCGGTCAGAATCCCACTTGACGGTTGATATAGAGAATGCTACATAGGTCAGTGGAGTTGGATATGAACCCAAGAATCACGTCAAAGTCGATAGCAGCAATTGTTCTGATGCTCCTAGGTTCCGCCAGAACGATGGCGCAGGATAAAACGCCTCCGGCCCAGGCAAATCCGATCCCCGGATGCTCAACGAGCGCAGTTGAACGAGAGGCGAACAGGAAGCTGGCGATGGATTTCTTTCGGGCCTCTGGCGAAGGCAGAGTCGCGTTCCTTGACCCCAGTTATAAACAGCACAATCCTGTAGTTGTTCGACTCGCGCAACAAGAGAATTTGTCCGACTACGAAGAAGCGAAGAAGTCATTCCTTGAACAGGCCAGCGGCCCCGTGCACGGTCTCGGACTTGGACCCACTCCACCTGGAAACCGCTTTGAAATTGTAACCGCGGAATGCGACATTGTGACCATCGTGCACAGCGGTTTCAGACACGATCCGACGGGCCAAAGCAAATTCTATGAAGCGTTTACCTTCGATACGTTCAGGGTGAAGGACGGGAAGCTGGTGGAACATTGGGATGGAGCATCGCTAAGCGCGCCATCCCCAGCATCATCAGGCCCCGTAAATGCGCACTAACAAACGGAGTCAAGAATCGCGGCAGGTGGCCACGGTCTCGATGATCGCTCCCAACCAAGCTGAGGGTTCCCCCGGTCCCTCGCTTTTGGGGACCGGGGATATCGATACGATGCCGAGGCTGGCCTCAACTCGAGCACCGGATGCATTTACGACGACGTACCACGCTTGTCCTCTCAGCGAACCGTCCGGTCACTGGTCTGTTTCTACCGGCAAAGAACGCGATGCCGAGTCATCGGCGTTTTGTAGGTCGCTCCTGTATCACCGCCAATCCGGAAACTACTGATTTATCCCTTCGGATTCAAACTGACCTACTACCCAAGACCCAGGCAATTCAACTCCTCCCGTCCTCAGCCCGTTACACTCAGTCCATGGCCCTCCGTCTCTACGCCGCCACCAGCAACCCCGGCAAGCTCCGCGACTTCCGCACCGCGGCCCAGGCTCTTTCGCTCTCCATCGAGCCGCTTCCCGGCCTCGCCACCATCCCCGCCCCTGAAGAAAACGGCGCGTCCTTTACCGCCAACGCCACCATCAAGGCCGTCTACTACTCCCGTTTCGCTCCCGGCCAACTGGTTCTGGCCGACGACTCGGGCCTGGAGGTGGACGCGCTTGAGGGCGCTCCCGGCGTGCGCTCGGCCCGCTTTGCCGCCGACTCCGGCATGGTGGACTCGCCCGACGCCAACGACAACACCGACGTCTGGAACAACATTGTGCTGCTGCAACGCATGTCCAGCGTTCCCACTGCCCAGCGCACGGCGCGCTACCGCTGCGTCCTGGTGGCCGCGCGCGACGGCCTGCCCATCCACAGAACCGAAGGCACGGTCGAGGGCCTCATCCTCGAATCCCCCCGCGGCACCGGCGGCTTTGGCTACGACCCGCTCTTCTACCTGCCCGCCCTGGACCGCTCCATGGCCGAAATCGACCTCGAAACCAAGCACTCGCTCAGCCATCGCGGCCGCGCCTTCCAGGCGTTGCTGCTCCAACTCCAGGCCTGAAATATCCCCGTCCGGCAACCCGGGTTCGTCTTCGCGGAGATGGACCGTCAATCGTTATACTTTACCTAACATATGTGACCGTCCTCACAGATGCTCTAGCGCCCCGGCAATTTAGTGTGATGTGACGCACTTTCAACAAATTACCCCCACCCCTGGAGACGAGGTCCATGCCTTCCAATTCCCTTTCTGTTACGGACAACCGTACGAATCGCACCTATACGCTGCCCATTGAAGATGGAACCGTCCGGTCCATGGATTTCCGCCAGATCAAGGAAGATGAAGGCGACTTCGGGCTCATGCTCTACGATCCGGCCTTCATGAACACGGCCTCCTGCCGCAGCAACATCACTTATATTGATGGCGACCGCGGCATTCTGGAGTACCGCGGCTACCCCATTGAGACCCTGGCCGAGCACTGCACCTATCTCGAGGTCAGCTATCTGCTCCTCTTCGGCGAGTTGCCCACCGCCGAAGAACTCGACCACTGGGTTTACGAGATCACCCACCACACCATGCTGCACGAAACCACCAAGCAGTTCATGGAGGGCTTCCGCTACGATGCCCATCCCATGTCCATGCTGATCAGCAGCGTGGCCGCGCTCTCCACCATCTATCCCAAGGCGCGCGAAGTTCACGATCCCGCCAACCGGCTGCTCCAGATCAAGCGCCTGATCGGCAAGATGCCTTCCATCGCCGCCATGTCGTACCGGCACAGCCTGGGTTTCCCGTACGTCTACCCCGACAACGAGCTCAACTACACTGAAAATTTCATGAACATGTTGTGGCGCATGGTCGAGCCCAAGTACGCCGCCAACCCCGTGCTTGCCCGCGCGCTCGACGTGTTGTTCATCCTCCATGCCGACCACGAACAGAACTGCGGCACCAACACCATGCGCTCGGTGGGCAGCGCGCAATCCGACCCTTATCTTGCTGTCGCTTCGGCCGCCTCCGCTCTCTCCGGCCCGCTGCATGGCGGAGCCAACGAGGAAGTCATCCGCATGCTCGATGAGATCGGCTCCAAGGCAGACATCCCCGCCTACATCAAAGGCGTCAAGGACGGCCGCGGCAAGCTGATGGGCTTCGGCCATCGCGTCTACAAAAACTTCGATCCGCGCGCAAACCTCATCAAGAACATTGCCCAGGAGGTCTTCGAAGTGACCGGGCACAATCCCAAGCTGGATATCGCCCTGGAGCTGGAGCGCATCGCGCTGCAGGACGACTACTTCATCAAGCGCAAGCTCTATCCCAACGTCGACTTCTACTCCGGACTCATCTACCAGGCCATCGGATTCAAGCCGGAGATGTTCACCGTCCTGTTCGCCATTCCACGCACCGTTGGCTGGCTGGCCCAGTGGCAGGAGTTGCTCAGCGACGGCGAGCAGAAGATTGCCCGTCCCCGCCAGATCTACACCGGCCCCCGTTCCCGCGATTTTCTGCCCATGGCCAGCCGCAAGTCTGCCGCCAATGAGCAGAAATAGCAAAGGGGCCTTTGTGCGTCAGGAAGATGCCATGATTGTGCGCTCATTCGGCATCGCCTTGACGGACGTGATGCAGGACACTAATAATGAATCAAAATCAGACCACGATGCCCCGTCCGTTAATCCGATAACCACCCCACGCGAGACTTGGACCCGCAGCCTCTAGGAGCCGAAACTTCCATGGCAACAACCCAACAACCTGCCGTGCCCACGGTCCACCGCGGCGTGGAACCGCTGCGCGCCGGACAGGGGACCTCGTTCATCTGGCGCAAGCTGCATTCGCTGCTCGGCATCATCCCCATCGGCGCTTTCCTGCTGGAGCACATCCTCTCCAACTTCGAAGCCCTCAAAGGGCCCATCGCTTACGGCGCGCAGGTCAAGTTCCTCAACAGCCTTCCCCTGGTCCGCGTGCTGGAGTGGGTCTTCATCTTCCTGCCCATCCTCTATCACGGCATCTACGGCGTCTATATCTGGCTGCGCGGCAAGTCCAACATCGTTTACTACCCCTGGGCCGGCAACTGGATGTACACCGCCCAGCGCTATACCGGCCTCATCGCCAT
>Ga0316217_10001126_pt1 | contig 35952 bp, 33 predicted proteins | sample 1anoAmetaG_FD_203633 | JGI IMG/M metagenome (GOLD analysis project Ga0316217, IMG submission 203633) | Freshwater microbial communities from Trout Bog Lake, Wisconsin, USA - 1anoA | ecosystem: Environmental > Aquatic > Freshwater > Lake > Hypolimnion/Profundal zone | place: USA: Wisconsin...
CCAACCGGAACCGACACTACTCTTTTTTGGCTGCCTGGGACTCGGCAATCACCTTTTGGGACAGGTGCGTCGGCATTTCCTCGTAATGGGAGAATTCCAGGCTGAACAGGCCGCGGTCGCTGGTCATGGACTTGAGGTCGTTTGAATAGGCCAGTACCTCGGACATGGGCACAACGGCACGGATGATCTGGGAGTTTGCCTTGGGTTCTACCCCTATCACCTTGCCACGGCGGGAGTTCAGGTCGCCGATCACATCCCCCATGCTTTCGTCCGGCACAGTCACCTTCATGTTCACAATTGGTTCCAAAAGCACGGGCTTGCACAGCTCCATCGCCTTCTTGAACGCCATGGATCCGGCCACCTTGAACGCCATTTCCGAGGAATCCACCGTATGGAATGAGCCGTCGTAAAGCGCCACCCTGAAGTCCACCACCGGATAGCCTGCCAAAAATCCATCCACGGCAGCCTCCTGGATACCCTTGTCAACAGCCGGGATGTATTGGCGCGGGATGACCCCCCCCACGATCTTGTCCTCGAAGAGATATCCCTCGCCCCGGCTGGTGGGCGACATCTCGATCCAGCAATCACCGTACTGACCACGGCCCCCGGACTGCTTCTTGTATTTGCCCTGGACCTTGGTCGAGGCGCGTATCGTTTCCAGGTACGGCACCTTGGGGGTCTTGAGCAGGACCTCCACGCCGAATTTCCGTTTCAGCTTTTCGACGATCACCTCCAGATGTACCTGGCCCATGCCGGAGATGATGAACTCCTTTGTCTGCGGGTCGCGGTGCGATTCAAGTGTCGGCTCTTCCTCGATCATGCGGTGCAGGGCGCTGTGGATTTTGTCCTCGTCGGCCTTGGTCTTGGGAGCTATGGCGTAGGAAATTACCGGCTGGAGTTGGCGGGCAGGTTCATACACGATCGGTTTGGCGGCATCGCACAACGTGTCGCCGGTCACGGTCTCCTTGAGCTTGGCCACGGCCACGATGTCGCCGGCCACGGCCTGTTTTATGGGGTGTTGCTTCTTCCCCTCCAGTTCATAGATCTGGCCGATGCGCTCTTCAACCCCTTTGGTCGAGTTGAAGATAGTGGAGTCGGAGTTGAGCACCCCCGAATACATCCTGAAGATGGTGATCTTTCCAGTATAAGGGTCTGACGTGGTCTTGAAGACCAGGGCGGAAAAAGGCTCCTGCTCATCAGGGCGGCGCTCGATCAACTCTCCGCTTTTGGGATCCGTTCCGACCGCCCCGGAACGGTCCAGGGGCGACGGCAGATATGCGCAGACAGCGTCAAGCAACTCCCTGACACCGATGTTCTGCATCGCAGACCCGCACAGAACGGCCGTAAACGTGTTGCGCATGGTCCCGACCCGCAGGCCGTCAATGATCTCCTCGATGGTCAGTTCGCCGCTCTCAAGGTATTTCTCGGTCAGAGCGTCGTAGGCTTCGGCCACTATCTCGACCATGTGCTCATGGAGGCGTGCGGCCTCATCCCTGTATTCGGGCGGTATCTCGCCTTCTGTACAGGTGCCTGTACCGTCCTTGGGATAGAAGCAGGCCTTCATGTGAACCAGGTCGATGATCCCCACAAACTTGTCTTCGGACCCGATGGGCATCTGGATCGGAACGCCCCGCGCTCCCAGGGCCTTCTCCATGTCGTCGATGGCCCGCAGAAAACTGGCCCGCTCCCGGTCCATCTTGTTGACGAAGGCGATGCGGGGGATCTCGAACTCATTGGCCCAGCTCCATATTTCCTCGGTCTGCGCCTTCACGCCGGAGATGGCGGACAGTATCACAACAGCGCAATCAAGGGTGCGCATGCAGGCGCGGGTGTCGGCAATGAAGTTGCCGTAGCCTGGGGTATCAACGATGTGGATGGAGTGGCCGTTCCATTCGCAATGGTCCAGGGCCGAGGTTATGGATATCTTGCGCTTGATCTCTTCAGGCTCGAAATCCATGGTAGAGGTGCCGTCGTCAACCCGCCCCAAACGGTCGATCATCCCGGTGTTGAACAGGATTGCTTCGGACAATGAGGTTTTGCCCGCCCCTCCGTGTGCGACGATACCCAGATTACGAAGTTTGCTCGTGTCGTACTGTCCCATTGCCAGCCCCCTTAAAAATGAGATGTCCTCTGCGTAGCTGCCACTTCATTGCTGTTTGTTCGAGTCGTATGTCTCAATAAGGCATTCCCAACTGTCCGTCAATATGTTAGTTATGTCGCCGGAATCAGCGGTTGCGTTCGTACAGTATTCTCAGTCCCTTCAGGGTAAGAAATTCGTCCACCTCGTCAATAGTCTTGGATTCAGGCGCAATCAGGGCGGCCAACCCGCCTGTGGCGATCACCCTGAATCTTTCCTTGGCCTCTGAACGCATATGCTCCACAATTCCGTCAACCAGACCGACATAGCCGAAAAAAATGCCGGCTTGCATGGAATTGACGGTGTTTTTGGCAATGATATGGGGAGGCTTGGTGATGTCGATGCGCGGGAGCTTGCTGGCCCGCTGAAAGAGCGCTTCAAGTGAGATGGCCAGTCCGGGGGCAATGGCGCCGCCGCAGTATTCACCTTTGGCGTTGACGAAATCAAAGGTGGTGGCCGTCCCGAAATCGACGATTACCTGGGCCCCCTTATGCTTCTCGTATCCAGCAACGGCATTGACGATACGGTCGGCCCCCACCTCGCGGGGATTGTCGTACTGAATCGGCATGCCGGTCTTGATCCCCGGGCCTACCACATAAGGGGTCAGATTGAAAAAGTCGTGGGCAATTGCCTCCATGACCCCGGTCAGCGGGGGAACGACCGAAGAGATAATGGCGGCATTGATTGATGTAAAACCGAGGCCGGCCTGCCCGAACAGACTGTGCAGCAGGACGGCATATTCGTCGGATGTGCGCGATTTATCCGTGGAGAGCCGCCAGTTGCGGATAAGCTGCGACCCGTCATAAATTCCGAGAACGATATTGCTGTTGCCTACGTCGATCACCAGAAGCATTTCAGAGTACCCTCACATCCCCGCTGAGTATCCGTTCGATTGTCCCGTCAGGGTGCTGCAGCAGCATGGCGCCGTCACTATCGATGCCGGCAAACTTGCCCTTGATGTCGGTACAGCCGTGATTGCTGACCGATACCTCGCGGCCGCCTGCGTTGCAGCGCTCTTGCCATTCCCGGCGCACCTGGTCGAAGCCGTGGCCGAGAAAGCCGGCATAGAGGCTGTCCAATTCGTTCAGCAGGAGCGCGGTAAATCGTGCCCGGCCGATCTTGGCCGCTCCTTCGATGAGTAGTGATGTGGCTGGATGGCGCAGGTCGAAAGGAAACTGGTCGGCTGTCATGTTCAGGTTGACGCCGATGCCCAGGATGACGAAATTTATGCCGTCAGTTTCGGCGCTCATCTCGTTGAGCAACCCGGCTACCTTTTTACCGCCGATCAGCACATCGTTGGGCCATTTGATCTCCGGTTTCAGGCCGGAGGCCTGTTCGATGGCTCTGGCGACCGCAACCGCGGAAAGAAACGTGAGTTGTGGAGCCTCAAAAGGCTTGATCTGCGGACGCAGTATGACCGAACAGTAAAGGTTGACCCCTGGTGGAGACGACCATATTCGGCCCAGGCGCCCTTTGCCCTTGTTCTGTTCATCGGCCGTGACCACAGTCCCCTCGACGGCGCCGGCCTCCGCCAGGCGAAACGCCTCGGCATTGGTTGAGGCGGTAAGCTTTAGGTTGACGAGTCGTTTCCCGATGATCGCGGTGTTCAACTGCACGCTGATCTCTTCGGCGGCAAGGGTATCGGGTGAGGAAAGCAGCCGGTATCCCCGGGAGGGGAACGCCTCCACCTGGTATCCCGCTGCCCTGAGCGCCGAGATGTGTTTCCAGACCGCCGTACGCGAAATGCCAAGCTCCCTGCTCAGCTGTTCACCTGAAACGAACCCGCCCAGTTGCCTGAAAAGTTGCAGGATGGTTGCTGCCTTCTGGTGCATGGGAACTGCTCCCGCAACTAATTTAAAAGCATCGAGATGTCCATGGCCCGCGCCGAATGGGTCAGAGCGCCGACGGAAATGATATCCACGCCGGTTTCGGCGATGGCGCGAACCGTCTCCAGGTTGACCCCTCCCGAGGCCTCGACCAGGGCGCGTCCGGCAATGGCCGCTACGGCGGAACGCATGTCAGCGAGGCTCATGTTGTCCAGCATGATGATGTCGACGCCGCTTGCCAGCGCCTCGTCGACCTGGGCCAGGGTTTCGGTCTCAATCTCTATCTTGAGGGTATGGGGGATATAGCTGCGTGCCCGCTTGATCGCTTCTGCAATGCCGCCTGTGGCGGCAATATGGTTTTCCTTGATCAGGATGCCGTCGTAGAGCCCGGTTCGGTGATTGATGCCGCCGCCGACACGGACGGCGTATTTTTCCAACTCCCGCATGCAGGGGGTGGTCTTGCGGGTATCGACGATACGTGCCCGGGTGCCGGCCACCGCTGCGACATAGCGAGAGGTGAGGGTGGCAATGCCGCTAAGGCGTTGGAGCAGGTTCAGGGCAACCCGTTCGCCCATCAACAGTTCCGCCGCACTGCCGCGTACCGTGGCGATAAGCGCGCCTTTCGCGGCCTGTGCTCCCTCAGCCATGCCTGGGACAAACTCCACAGAGGCGTCAAGGTGTTTGAAAACCTTTTCTGCGATGAACAGCCCGGCAAGAGTCATCTCCTCCTTGGCGATCAGGCGGGCAGAAGCCGGGCTATCGGCGGGGATCAGCGCCTGCGTGGTGATGTCGCCGGTATGGATATCTTCGAGCAGGGCCTGTTCTATGAAATTGTCGAGTGAGAGCATCATCTTATTAAATTCACCTTATGGAATAAATGTGCCCATTTCTATATCACAGGTGAGAAGGCGTATCAACCGCAAAACCTGTACTTTCTGGCTCTGATTCCGCGCCTACTTTGCAATTGACGAAGCATGTAGTCTCCTGTATAGTAATTCGCTTGTAAATCCAATTTAATCTTATCATCGAGGAGTGGTTAGAATGCAGAAGCACATCCCAGCGTATGTCCTTGCGGTTATTCTACTCACAGCCGTCTGCGCCGTTGCAGTAGAAACCAAGGACATCAAGTTTACCTTCAAAAATGCTGCTCCGGTTGTTTTCAGCCACGAAAATCACCTCCTCAAATATAACAACAACTGCAAGATCTGCCATAATGTCCTCTACGACCTGAGGGCACACACCCATTTCACTATGGCCGATATGGAAAAGACCAAATCCTGCGGGGCCTGCCACACAGGTGTAAAGGCCTTCAGCGTGGCAAGCGAAAAGGACTGCGTCAGGTGCCATAAGGGTAAGACCCAGGACAAGGTTTTCAAGGTCAAGGGTGTTGCGGATGCTGTCTTCGGCCATACGGCCCATGTTGTAAAGACGGGGGGCGCCTGCAAGAGCTGCCATAACGGCAAAGTCTTCGGCGGCACAGGCAAGAGCGTCACCATGGCCGATATGGAAAAAGGAAAGACCTGCGGCGCCTGTCACAACGGCACCAAGGCCTTTACCGTTGCCGGCAACTGCGATCGCTGTCACAAGGGGATGAAGCCGAAGGACATCACCTTCAGGGTCAAGAATGCCGCGCCGGCAACCTTCAGCCATTCAATCCACACCCAGGCTTTTTCTTGCAAGGAGTGCCACACCAAGACCTTCCCCTACAAGGCGATTGCAGGCAAGTACACCATGGATGACATGGCAAAAGGCGCATCCTGCGGCAAGTGCCACAACGGCAAGGACGTTTTTGCCACGACCGGCGACTGCGACAAGTGCCACAAGGGGATGAAGCCGGCCAACATCGTTTTCAAAACCTCTGCGGGCGATGCTGCCTTCAGCCACGAATTCCATCTCCAGTCCTATAAATGTGCGGACTGCCACACTAAGGTCTTTCCTTTCAAAGCCGTATCCGGCGTCTTCACCATGGCTGATATGGCAAAGGGCAAGTCCTGCGGAACGTGCCACAACGGCAAGGAAGCCTTCGCGTCCAGCGCCGACTGCGACAAGTGCCACAAGGGGTTCAAGCCGCGCAATATTACCTTCAAGACCGGTGCCGGCGATGCCACCTTCAGCCACAATTTCCATGTCCAGGCTTATAAGTGCGCTGACTGCCACACCAAGATATTCCCTTACAAGGCCGTGAGCGGCATGGCGACCATGGCCGATATGGAGAAGGGCGCATCCTGCGGGACCTGCCATAACTCGGACAAGGATGCCTTCTCGGTCAAGGATGACAAGTTCTGCGCCAAGTGCCACAAGATGTAGCCTAATGGTTGCAAACAGATAAAAAGGCGTCCTTCCCGTTGGGGAGGACGCCTTTTTTCTGATGTATGTCCCTTCTTAATTCAGCCCTTACGCTGGTCCAATACGTAGCGGCTTCCCTCCGCCTCCTTGGCCAACCTCTTCAGTTCAGCGGCCACCTCTACCACCTTTGCAACGTGCCGGATCTTGTCCGAGTTCATGGGTACGGCGGCTATCACAATGGAGAGCAGGGGGATCTTCTCCATCTCTCCTTTTCGGTTGGTGCCGTTATAATACCCTTGCCGCTTGGTGGCCTCGTCGAAAAGGTCGAGGACGATGCGGTCGAAATGGTTGATGATGGTCTGGCATACCGGTTCCACCTGCGCCAAGGAGGTGACGAAGACAAAATCGTCGCCGCCGATATGCCCGCAGAATCCCCCTCCGGCATCACGCACGGTGTTGAACATGATGCGGGCCAACATCCGGAGTACCTCGTCACCGTGGGAAAAACCAAAGGCATCGTTATATGGCTTGAAATGGTTGATATCCACGTAGCAGACCGCCAAAGGTTTGCCCATGGCCTCCTTGATGGCCCGCTGGATCGATGTGTTGCCTGGGAGCCGCGTCAAGGGGTTATTGTCGAATATGCGTCTTAAGCGCGAGAATGAGAGCGCGATACGGCTGAACAGCTCGCTGAAATCGAGCGGCAGGCACACAAAGTCGTCCAAGGGGTAGGTCTCCCACTGGAATACGTCGTAATCAGTGGGGGAGATAAGGCCGATGATGGGGATGGTGCTGAAAAAGCTGTCGCTGCGCAAGGCCGTAATGGTCGCTGTTCCGGCTGGAGCGTCCGAGGATAGGTCGATAATCAGCAAGTCGGGCGGGTCTGAATAAAATACGCCCAGAATGCCATTGGAGTACGGCATGCCGGCCGCCTGATACCCCCTGCTTTGCAGGCGCAACTGCAGGTGCGAGGTTAGCTGCGCATCGGATGAAACAAGGGATATCCTAGGGGATGGAAGCATCGCAACCCTTCTGTAGCTCAATGCTGAAGTTCTTGACCTCAACCAGCTTGTCCTCCAACTCCTCTACGAGTTCGGCAATGATCTGGTAGTTTAGCTTGAGAGCGTCCCAGGCAGCTTTCTGGATCAGGGGCACATAACGGTCCCCGCTGTCGCCAAAACCGCTGGCCTTGATCAGCACGTCGGCCATATGTACAACCGAGGTCTTGATGCGATGGTTTTCCGATGCTGCCACGTTGTGGTGGCAGACAATCGGTTCTATCAGTTTTTCGGGCAGGAACCAGCTCTTGGCAAGCCATCCCCCGACCTCGGCGTGATCGGTACCGATGACCTCCTGCTCAGCTTCCCACATGTAGCTCTGTTTTTCATTGATGATCCGCCGGACAGCCTGCTCGGCCTCACTGCATTTGAGGCTGATGATGACCTTGCCGATGTCGTGCAGAAGCCCGGCGGTCGAGATCTCCTCGCACTCCGGCAGGCCAAGTTTTCTGGCGATAAGATTGGAGACGACCCCGGTCCCAAGTGAATGTTCCCACAGCCCCACGCTGTTTTTCTCCATGACCTCGAAGATGGATGAGGAGATGGCGAGACTTTTTACCACGTTGACCCCCAACAGGATCATTGCGTTGGAGATGGTGGAAACGCGGTAAAAGCCGTAGGACGGAGAGTTGGCCAGCCTGAGTATGCGCGCTGACAGCACTTGGTCCGAAGATACGATCTTGGCCATTTCCTGCACCGAGGACTTGTCGTTTTCGGAAAGGGAGGTCAGCTTGTTGATAACGCCAGGCAACGTGGGAAGCGTCTTGGTGTCCATGATGATCTTTTTCAGCTCAATCTGTTTTTCGTCCACCAGATTCTCCCATAGAACGTTTCAAGTAGTCAGCGTAGATGTCATGGAGCTTGGCCGTCCGCGGGTCATGGAGAACCTTCGCGAAGCGACTTTGCAGATCATTAAGGATGTCGTCAATGCTCAGGTCCCCCTCTTCCCGGACTGGATGCCCCACGACGTAAACGGATTGTATATTCATGTTCTCTAATCGGGCAATGAGCGAATCGGTCAGTTCAGTCTCCTTGCCGCAGATGGGGATGCCGATTGCAGATTCGCTGCGAAAAACGTCCCGAGCGAGTATCATGCCGGCTTTGGCAGTCAAGAGGGGTATTTTCTGCATATGGGTTATAGTCCTTACTCTCGGATGAGCCATAAGTCAGATTAAAGATTAATAAATCAAGATTAATCAATACTAGCCAAAGAAGGCTGTAACGTCAATGAATTCGTTAGTTGGCGATGAATGGCCACTTCTTTGTGTTTTTCATGCCATGAGACACCTACGGAAGTTCGAGCTGCAACGTTACCGGTAGCCCGACCCTGCTGCCCCATCCCCCTTTTCGCCGGAACCCTCGGCGATCGGTATACGGCTTTTCACCGCAAAGACCTCGATGCCGGCTTTTGTTTCCAGCGGGCAAACGTTCTCGCAGATGCCGCAACCGTTACAGAGATCCTCCACCACATAAGGCTCCTTGACATTTTTGAGCCTGCCGTCCAGGCCGAGGGTTTTCACCTCCCGCGAGCGAATGGCCTTGGACGGGATGGGACAGTGCTCTTCGCAAACCATACAGTCTGTTTTTTTGGCAAACGGCAGGCAGTGATTCTTGTCCAGCACCGCCTTCCCGATCACCTCGCGATGTTTGATGTCCACCGGTAAATTGGGGATGGCCCCTGTGGGACAGACCTGGCCGCACAGGGTGCAGTTGTATTCGCAGTAACCAAGACGCGGGATGACTAAAGGAGTATAGATGCCCTCTATTCCTGCCTGCCAGGCTGCCGGGTAGAGGGCGCTTTTCAGGCAGACCTTCATGCATTCGCCGCAGCGGACGCATTTGCTGAGAAATTCATCCTCGTCACGCACGCCTGGGGGGCGCAAAAAACGCGAATCCCTTTCCGGCAAGCGGAAGCGCACCGGGATCGCCAACAGCAGGCCGGCTGCCATGCTTCCAAGCAGCACCCGCCGCTCAGGAAGGAGCGGACCGGCACCCCTGAACATAGGGGGGGCAAGACGGAACGAGACCCGGTGCTTCGGGCAGCTCATTTGGCATTCCATGCAGAGGATGCATCCCTGCTTGACCAAAAGGTCCCGGTCAAAGGTTGTGGGGCACAGTTCGCGGCATTTCCCGCAATCGTTGCACAGGCCGGCGGGTATGCGCCTGAACAGGGAAAAACGCCCCAACCACCCTAAAAGGGTGCCCAGGGGGCAGAGATTGCGGCACCAGTTGCGCTCCTCGTAATGCTCCAGTGCTATGATCGCCAGAAGGGTAATGGCGGAAAAGGCAGCCAGGGGGTAGATCGTCTCGCGGAACGGGAGCAGGTGGGTGTGCAGCAGGTCGTATGCCGGGGCAATTGCGTCGCGCCGTTCGCCCAGCACTCGGTATAGCCCGACCCATCCCTCCCGGGCTGCGAGCCCCATGAGAGGGTACAGGAAGAATGTCAACCCCCTGAGCAAAATAGCCATGGGGTCCAGCAGACCGGCCAGATTAAGGTTGAACAGTGCTGCCGACAGGATGGGCAGCAGGAGCCAGTTTTTCAGGTTTCCCTTGAGCGCGGTGATCGGACGGAGGGAGCGCTTTTTAGGGGTTAAGAGATCGAGCACAGTCCCCAGCGGACAGATCCAGCCGCAGAAAAAGCGTCCCAGGAGGAGAGTTGCCGCCACCATCAGCAGGGCAGGCAGCAGGAGCCATGTCCATGATTTGGAGGCCAGAAGGAAGCTCGCAGCCACCAGGGGATCGGCCCGGAAGAAGGCGTTGACGGCAGCATTGATTTCGTCATTACCGCGGTACTCGGTCTGCACGAACAAAAATAGAAAAAGTGCCAGAAAGGCAATCTGGCTTATACGGGCTGAAGTCGGCTTCATGTAGTCACCTTACGGGAGTGAAAAACTGTTGCAGCCTGCCATGAACGCCGTGTGATGATGGCCGGGTTGTGCTTTGAGAGCGCTGCAGCGCGGTGAAGAGTTCCGGTATGGCAAGTTCTTGCAGGGGTTTCTCTGGAGAAAGCGGCTTGTCTGTCCGCCAGGGCTCATTCCAATAGCAATTTAAAGCGACACTTGATCGGCTCGTCTTATGGCTCCTCAATATACCAACCCGTACGCCTTCGTAGCCTGGATCCGCGCCTTGATTCATCTGTGATCTGATACCGAAATCAGACCCTCACGACCTTGATTCGCTCGAGGTTCATCTCGCCCAATCCTCTCTGGTGAGCGGCCACGGTAATCGGAATGTCGGCCGGTCTGAGGCCGAACAGTGTCGTGGCGAATGCATCTGCGGCAACGATGTCGGCTGACGCAATCACCTTGTTGAGTACCTTGACGTCGGCCCTGCTGCCCCCCTGGGGTCCATGGGCAGTCAGGATACGGGTGGCGTCGATGACCGTTAAATGGCTCTTAAGGTGGCTGTTCACATCCGCCAGTGCCACGTCGATGCTGCGATGGATGTAGCCGCGGTTGCCTCCCATGACGCCCATGATATTCTTGAGGCCCAGGGTGAGCTTGGAAAGGCCGTGGTGCTTGGCAATAGGGACGTTGATGAAGACGTTGGCCGAAAGCGCTTCATCGTATAGTTCCCATTCCTTGAGAAACCGGCCGTTCAGGGCAACCTTTTTGAAGCGCTCCTGTTCAATCTGCTTGCATTCCACATTCCTTATCCCTTTGAGCGCCGCTTCGATGCCGCTGGAGACATAGCAGCGCCGCGCGTCGTTGCAGGTGTAATCAAACACCTTGACCTTTTTCGCACCGGCGGCCAAGCACTCCTCAACCAACGCCCGCACTACCAGGGGGTGGGTATTGGCAGCCAGGTCCGTCGAACGGTCCCACCCCATGTTTGGCTTGACCACCACTATGTCACCGGGCTTGACAAAGTGCTTCATCCCACCAATGGCGTTAACCGCTTTTCGTGTGATGGCAGCATAATCCTTGCCTTCAGCAACCGCCACAAGGGGCTGGTCCCTTGCTGCCAGGGCCTCTTTTGCCAGGGTGGGACCAAAAAGTGACGCAGCTGCGGCTGTCTTGAGAAATGATCGTCGGTCCATGGGAAAACTCCGTATTAACGGCGATTCCAAATCAAGCGCTAACCGCGTCGGCTCTCCGCGGCTTCAGCATGCTGCCTGCATGCCTTCGTCGCATGAACCCCCGCCGACTTGATTTCACCCTTGGTTTGGAATCGGTGTAGAATGTGTGAGCTGTCTTCTATGGAGCTTTATTCTACGCCAGCGGACAGAATTTTCAAGCACGCAATAGTGCCGATTGCGAAAAAGAAACTATGGCGTTAATCGTTGTGTGCCAGCGGGAACGATTGATTCAGTCGCTCTTCCGCCTGCGCCGCTCCGCCAAGGAGGCCGGCGTCATCTCCCAGCTCGGTCTTGAGAATGGCGATCCCTTCATGGATGAGGGGAAAGCAGCGCCGGGACAACTCGTCACGAAGGGACGGAAAAAGCAGGTCGAAGCTGGCTGCCACACCGCCCCCGACGATAACGGCCTGCAGGTTGAGGGTATTGAACAGGCTCCCCAGGGCGACACCCAGCCACTGTCCAAGCAGCTCGAAGGCCCTCCGCGCTCCGGGAACTCCTTGGCGCGCCAGGAGGGCCACGGATTCCGCGCTCGGCTCCGTGGCCGCGGCAGCAAACAGCTCTTCGGTGATCAACTCGCGGGCAAAGCGCACCACGGCTCCTGCGGAGCAGTATTGTTCCAGGCACCCCCGGTTGCCGCAGGGGCAGGGCGCCCCTTCCGGATTCACGGTAACATGCCCGAATTCCGCCGCAAAACCGCCGGCTCCGGTCCAGAGCCTCTTGTCAAGGATCAGACCGCTCCCCAGACCGGTCCCGATGGTGACCACCAGGAACGACGCCAACCCTCTGCCGGCTCCGAAACGCTGTTCGCCGAGTGCAATGGTATTGGCGTCATTGCCGCAGGCAGCCGGGAGGCCGGTGCGTTCTTCAAGGAAGGCACCCAGGTTTAAGCCTTCCAGCGGGCGCATGTTGACAGAGGTACGGATCAGGCCGGTGCGGTCAATCAGTCCGGGCACCCCTGCTCCAATGGCACGCACCGTCATGCCCCGATCGGCGGCCGACCGTCTCAGGTCCTCGACACTCGCAAGGAGGTTGGAGCAGAAGCTGTCCCGTCCCTTTTTAATCCCGCTGGCAATGCGCCGCTGTTCGAGGATTTCGCCGGAGGAGCATACAAGGGCCGAGCGTAGATTGGTCCCGCCGATGTCGATGCCTATGACGGCCGTGGTCGCTGTCATCCCCCTATGCCTCGCCCTTCAGCTCTTCCGCAAGCAGATCGTAGGTTTCCATGAGCCCTTCCGGGATGACGCGAACATCGCCTATGACTGACATGAAGTTGGTGTCGCCGTTCCATCGCGGCACGATATGCACATGCATATGGTCCTCAATGCCGGCCCCCCCCGCCTTGCCCAGGTTGATGCCTATATTGAAGCCGTGCGGTCCGGCGGTTGCCCGCAGCAGGTTGCACGCACGGCGAACGCCGTGCATGAGGTCCAACAGTTCCGTGTCCGAGAGGTCGTTCATATCAGATACGTGCCGGCCGGGGGTTACCATCAGATGGCCTCCGGTGTAGGGATAGCGATTCAGCATGATCAGCATGTGCTCGCTTCTGACCAAGACCAGCCGTTCCCGATCGTTGTCTTCTTCCCAGGCCTTGCAGAAGATGCACCCTTCGTGCGTTACCGCATTACTGATATAGGACATCCTCCAGGGTGCCCACATCCGTTCCATGGCAATCCCTCCTTTTTACTCCTCTGGATTGTAGCAGCACAATTGACGGAGGCAATCAATAAAATAATTTTTTATAGCCCCAAATTAACTTCTTGACAAATAAGATGCAGGAGGAATATGGTTTTTTAATTTAAGTAAAAGACTTCCCCATCTAGCCGTAAATCAACCCCTGTTTTTTACCATAACTAAAACTGGAGGACATGATGGCCAAAACAACCGGAGCACTGGAATATCATTCAAGCGGCAGGAGAGGCAAGATCGAGGTCATATCCTCGAAACCCTGTTCAACGGCCCGCGACCTTGCGCTGGCTTATTCACCAGGGGTTGCGGAACCATGCCTGGAGATCGAAAAGAATCCTGAGGATGCTTACAAGTATACGGCCAAGGGGAATCTGGTGGCCGTGGTCTCGAACGGTACGGCGGTATTGGGATTGGGCAATATCGGTGCCTTGGCGGGCAAGCCGGTCATGGAGGGGAAGGGGGTCCTTTTCAAGCGCTTTGCCGACATCGATGTATTCGATATCGAATTGAACAGCGAGGATCCGGACGAGATTATCCGCGCCTGCCAGCTCCTGGAGCCGACCTTCGGCGGCATCAATCTTGAGGATATCAAAGCCCCGGAGTGTTTCTACATAGAAGAGGAGTTGAAGAAGACCATGAACATCCCGGTCTTCCATGACGACCAGCACGGTACCGCCATCATCTCCTCCGCGGCCCTGATCAATGCCTTGGAACTGATCAACAAGAAGATAGAGCAGATCAGGATCGTGGTAAACGGGGCCGGAGCATCGGCCATCGCCTGCGCCAATCTGGCCATCTCCCTTGGGGTTAAACGGGAAAACCTGATCATGTGCGACACCAAGGGGGTTATCTACCAGGGGCGCAGCGAAGGGATGAACAAGTACAAGGAGCGCTTTGCCGCAGATACGCCGTTGCGCACCCTGGAAGAGGCGGCGACTGGGGCCGATGTGCTCTTCGGCCTCTCCTCCAAGGGGGCCTTCACCCCCGAGATGGTACGCAAGATGGCCACCAATCCGATCATCTTCGCACTGGCCAATCCAGACCCCGAGATCACGCCGGAAGAAGCCCATGCGGTGAGGGGCGATGTCCTGATTGCCACCGGGCGCTCCGACTACCCCAACCAGGTCAACAACGTGCTCGGTTTTCCCTTCATCTTCCGCGGCGCCCTGGATGTGCGTGCCACTACCATCAACGAGGAGATGAAAAAGGCCGCGGTCTTCGCCCTGGCGGAGCTGGCCCGGGAAGAGTGTCCCGATTCGGTCTGTCGCGCCTACGGCAACGTTAAGTTCTCCTTCGGCAGGGACTACATCATCCCGAAGCCGTTCGATCCCCGCGCCCTGCTGCGTGTAGCGCCGGCAATCGCCAAGGCGGCCATGGAGTCCGGCGTGGCCCGGCAACCGATTGCCGACATGGACAAATACGTGGAACTCCTGGAGTCGCGGCAGGGCAAGGCCAAGGAAACCATGCGCCTGATCATCAACAAGGCCAAGAGCGATCCCAAACGGATCGCCTTCCCGGAAGGGGACAACGAGAAGATCCTTCGCGCCGCCCAGATTCTGATCGAAGAGGGTATAGCGAATCCTATCCTTATTGGCGACCGCGGCAAGATCAAGGCAAAGATGGAGGAACTGGGTCTGGATTTCAATGGCGGCGTGCAGATAATCGACCCTTCGAACTATGAGAAATCCGATGAGTATGCCCAGGAACTTTTCAGCCTGCGGCAGCGGAAAGGGCTGACGCTCTCCGAAGCCCGACGGATTTTGACGCGTAAATCACGCACTCACTTCGGCTGCATGATGGTACGCCAGGGGGATGCCGATTCCTTGCTCTCCGGAATCGATACCCACTATCCTGAAACCATTCGCCCCGCCCTGGAGGTGATCGGCAAGCAGCCCGGGCTTTCCAGCGTGCATGGCCTGTATATGATGGTGTTCAAGAAGGGGCTCTTCCTTTTGGCCGATACCACGGTCTGCATCGAGCCCACTGCCGAGGAATTGGCCGAAACCGCCATCCTTGCCGCGGAAAAAGCCCGGATGTTCGACATCGAACCGACTATCGCCATGCTTTCCTTTTCCAACTTCGGCTCGGTCCAGCATCCCCAGACGCTCAAAATCAAAAAAGCAGTGGAGATCGTCAAGGAAAAGGCGCCGGGTCTTGTTATCGATGGCGAGATGCAGTCCGATACCGCCGTGGTTACTGATATCCTTCGGAAAGGTTTCCCCTTCGCCAGTCTGAAGGAAGCAGCCAACACCCTCATCTTTCCTGACCTGAACTCGGGGAATATCTGTTATAAGCTTCTCCATCATCTGGGAGGAGCTGAAGCCATAGGGCCGATCCTGATGGGGATGAAGAAACCGGTTCATGTACTGCAGCGTGGGGATGATGTGGATGACATCGTCAACATGGCGGCCATAGCCGTGGTGGATGCCCAGATGTCCTAACGTGTTCTCCGGGGGATTCTCCGAGTAGTTCAAGGGACTTTTTCCTGGCAGGGGAGGCTTTGCTGCGGAAAATTGGCTGCGGCGTTACAGGGGCGTTAAAAAGATTGCGGCAGCCGAGGCATAATAGCATGTGATGCGCCGGTTGGTGGGTTCCGTGCCTTTCTCTGTAACGTTTTCCAAGGATTTCATACAGCTTGAACACAAAACCGCAGGCGATCCGCCTGTGGTTTTTGTATTTGAATTTAGGGTACAGTGTGGTATTTTAACTTGGTTATGGCGATTTATACTTGCAAGCTCGGCGCAGCAGACGGCAAAATAATTTTTCGTGATCTCGAGGCGGATGAACCCTTGGTGTTGCGCAAAAGCTTGGAAGATCAGGGCTTTTTTGTTTTTGAGGTAAAACGGAAGCCGTTGCAGTTTCTTTTTGAGAAGGGTCTGCAACGTCGCCGCATCAATAACCGTTCCCTTCTTACCCTGAACCAGGAGATGCTTGTCCTGATCAAGGCCGGCATGCCGATCATGCAGGTGCTTGATGCTATTTTGGAGCGGCACGAGACAGGCAAGCTGAGCGATCTGTTGCTTCAGGTGCGGGAGGATGTGAAGGGGGGGGCTGCTCTTTCGGCCGCTCTTGACAAGCATGGTCGTGCCTTTCCCCAGTTGTACGTTGCCTCAATCCGTGCCGGAGAGAGGACCGGAGACCTGCTCCGCACGATCCGGCGCTATATCCAGTATCTCAAACGGGTTGACAGCATCCGTAAAAAGGTCATTTCGGCGCTGTTTTATCCATCCATACTCATTGTTTTCGCAGGTTTGGCAATCACGTTGCTGCTTTTGTATGTTGTGCCAACCTTCAGCCAGGTCTACGCGGACGCCGGTTCCCAACTGCCGGCACCGACACGGATGCTGATCGGCTTCACCTCCTTTCTTCGGCATTTTGCCCTGTTAGGGGTGCTGCTTGCGGTTGGTCTCGTGGCTTTTTACCGCTCCTGGGTTGGTACCGAATCCGGACGCTATACGGCGGACCGTTTCAAACTGACGATCCCGGTGGCGGGGGACGTCTTCACCAAGTATTCGGTGGCCGGTTTTACCCGCACCCTGGCGACGGTGCTCGGCAGCGGGATACCGATCATCGAGTCGCTCCGCATGTGTATCGGTACGCTCAACAACCGCTACATGGAAAAGCGCCTTTTCGAAGCGGTCAGGTTTGTCGAGGAGGGGGGACGGCTCTCCATTGCCCTGGAGCGGATCAACATCATGCCGCCCCTCGCACTCCGCATGCTGGGGGTAGGGGAGGCGACCGGGGCATTGGAGGATATGCTGGTTGACATTTCCGATTATCTGGAGGAAGAGTTGGAGGAGCGGATGCACATCCTCACAACAGCCATAGAGCCCGCTATCATGCTTATTGTCGGCATTGTCATCGGGGTTATCATCATTGCCATGTACCTACCGATATTCAAGATTGCCGGTACGGTGGGCTAGGGAGCGGCAATGCAGTCGTATAGGCGACGAAAAATAGGCATGATCCTTGTTGAGCGAGGATCGCTCGCAGCGGATCAACTGCCGGTTGTGATCGATAAACTGGCTACCAGCAAACTGCGTTTCGGAGAGATCTGCATTCAGGAGGGGTTGATCAGCGAAGATGATCTGGCCCATGCCCTGGCCGAGCAGTTCAACCTGGAATATGTCGATCTGGCCAGTTTCAAGTTGGACGAGGAACTGCTGAATTCGCTGCCGCCCGACGCACTGTACCGTTTCCATTTCGCGCCGTTGGAGATGACGGATAACGAGATGATCGTAGCCGTTGCCGATCCAACAGACGTGGTCAAGCTGGATGAGCTTGAACTGCTGTTTGACCGACCCTTGCAGATCCGCATCGCCGCGGACTCGGCCATTACAGCGCTAGTCAAGGCAGGAGAGGGAACGCGACGGGTGCTGCGTGAGGTTTCGGAAGACTTCATGCTGCAGTTGGTCAAGGAGACGGAACGGGGCGAAGAGGTCCTGTCGGTGGAGAGCATCTCCGATGACACGAGCCCGATCATCAAGTTGGTCAACAGCACCATCCTGGATGCACTCAACCGCCGCGCCAGCGATATTCACATCGAAACCGGCCACGACGGCGTAGAGATCAAGTACCGCATCGATGGTGTCCTGTACCGGGCCAATGAACCCATTGACCTGCATTTCCAAGGGCCGATCATTTCGCGCCTCAAGGTCATGAGCGAGCTGGATATCTCGGAACGGCGCATTCCCCAGGACGGACGCTTCAAGGTCCGTTTCGCCGAAAAATCCATTGACTTCCGCGTCTCCATCATGCCGAGCGCGCTGGGTGAGGATGCGGTTATCCGCATTCTTGACAAGGAGAGCATCGCCAGCGACATGAAGGGGTTGTCGCTGGAAAACTTGGGCATCAGCGAGCGGGAGATAAAGCGGTTGCGCAAAAAGATCCGCGAACCGTACGGCATGGTATTGGTAACCGGCCCCACCGGCTCGGGCAAGACCACCACGCTCTATGCCGCCCTGACCGAGATCCATACGGGCGAGGACAAGATCATCACCATCGAGGATCCCGTGGAATACATGTTGCGCGGGGTCCTTCAGATCCCGGTCAACGAGAAGAAGGGGCTCACCTTTGCCAAGGGGCTGCGTTCCATTCTGCGTCACGACCCGGACAAGATCATGGTCGGTGAGATCCGTGATTCGGAAACCGCCCAGATAGCCGTGCAATCGGCGTTGACCGGCCACTTGGTTTTTACCACGGTGCATGCTAACAACGCCTTTGACGTAATCGGCCGTTTCATCCATATGGGCATCGATCCCTACAACTTTGTCTCTTGCCTCAACTGCGTCATGGCCCAACGTCTGGTACGTAGAATCTGCATGAAGTGCCGTCGGCCGGTCCAATACACCGATGATGTTCTGCGGGAAGCCAGCCTTGATCCCGAGTGCACGCGCAATGCCGTCCTTTACGAGGCGGTCGGATGTGAGGAGTGCAGCGGAACCGGATACCGCGGGCGCTCCGCAATAGTGGAGCTTCTCGAGTTTAACGATGAAATCAGGGATCTCATTATCGCCAGGGTGCCAGCAATGCAGCTCAAACAGACCGCCCGTGAAGCGGGGGTGGTTTTTCTCAGGGACGCTGCCGTAGAAAAGCTGCTCATAGGGGAAACGACGCTGAAGGAGATCAATCGCGTAACGTTTGTGGAATGACGGGGATGAATTGACCACTATGCTGTTTACCAGGACTTCTCTCGGAGTTGAAATCAGTCCATCCGGCGTGGCCTTTGCCCTTTTGGGGGGCACGGCGGCAATGCCGCGTCTGGAGAGGGCTACCTTTGCACCTTTTGCCCCAGGCACTGTTCGCTGTTCGTTGCGTGAGCTGAATATTCATGATCCCCAGGCTTTTGTCGATTGTTTTCAAGGAGCTCACAATCTGCTGCTGCATCGTTCGAAGCGTCTTTCTCTTACCCTGCCCGATTCTGTCGGTCGTATCATGCTGCTGGATATGGAAGGGCGTTTCAAGAATCGGGCAGAAGGCCTGGACATGATCCGCTGGAAGTTGAAAAAAAATATTCCGTTCGAGGCGGCCGATACCCATCTGGATTATCAGGTGTTGAATATACGCGAAAACGGAGAAATGGCCCTGTTGGTGGCGCTGGTTTCACGTGCGGTTATCGGGCAATACGAAGAAGTGCTGACAAAGTCCGGGTTCACGGCAGCGCGAATAGATTTCAATAGTTTCAATCTCTACAGGATCTTCGATCTCCGTCTGGCTCTTTTGGATGATTGCCTCCTCATCTTCTTTTACAACAATAGCCTCGGCATCACGGCCTTTTACAACGGTGTGCCCGAGTTTATCCGGGTCAAGGAGCTTTCAGGGACGCAAACAGCTGACGCCCGCATTTTCATGGAGATCAATAACTCTCTTTTGGTCTATCGTGAGCGCTTTCCTGAACGGAATACGGCCAATGTGTTCTGTATTGCGCCGCCAGATGTGGCTTCTGCGTTCTGTGGCATGGTGGCGGAATCGTCGGGCTCGGAAGTAATCATGCTGGAGACGAAAACAGCCGTGACGTCCGGCTCAGAGGCGCCTGGGAGCCAGGAAGCGCTTTTCCCCTTTTCAGCTGCCATCGGGGCCGCCTTAAGGAGTCTGTGATGCGGTTTACCATCAATCTGGCGACCAAGGTAAATGTGGACCAGCGGCTTGTAAGCCAGGTCAGCTTCGCTGTCATTGCCCTGCTGCTCCTCGCGTTGTCCTGGAATACTTTTATCGCGTTCAGTAACCTTGGCGAATTGCACCGTCTGGAAGCGGATACAGCAACCTATCAGGGACGTTTGAACAGCAGGCCCAAGGACGTTCCGGAACGGGAGTACACCCGCATGTTGGCTGAAATAGGCTTTTTCAACGGTTTGCTTGAGCGCAAATCCTTCAACTGGCTGAGACTATTGGACCAGATGGAAAATACCTTGCCCGAAGGTGTGGCATTGGTCTCTCTGGCGCCTGACACGAAAACCGGTATAGTGAAGATCGATGGCCGCGCGCATTCTTTTGCAAACCTTCGCACATATCTGGAAAAGCTTGATGAGTCCAAGGCCTTTACCGAGGTTCTGCTCCTGTCGAATCACGATGTTGCGGTAGGCGAAAAGGCTAAGGGCGTTCAATTCACCATTTCATGCAGGACCGCGTTGCAATGATTCAGGTGATTTGGGAAATAGCCCGCCAGAGGCGGCGTACACTTGCAACGATCCTCGTGCTGCTGCTTTTCAATATTGCAGTGCTTGTTTTTTTAAAGGCGTATCTGGCGTCTGCCATCATCGATGCCCAGGCAAAATGGAGCGATCTGCGGCGCCGTGCAGCGGTTGCCGGGCAAAATGATGCCTCGACAATCTACCGCCGGGGCAAGGCCGACCTTGAACAGCTAAAGGCGCATATTCCCCATAAAAGCCAGTTCCCCGGGTTATTGGCAGGGATCTTCGATACGGCGGCTTCCGACGGCGTCAGAGTAGGGGCGGTCAGCTACAAGCCCTCCGTTGTCAAGGAGAACAAGGCACTTCTCTCCTATGGTCTCACCATGTCCGTCAGTGGCAGTTATGCCGCGGTGAAGAATTTTCTGGCGGACATGCAGAAAAGCTCGGAATTGATAGCTCTTGACGGCATGGCCATGTCGAACAATGACCCGTACGAAGAAAACGTCACCATGAACCTTAGTTTGACGTTGTATCTTCAGGAGGCCCCATGAACCGGCAACGGCTGATTCTGTTCATCCTGCTGATCGCGCTGGCACTGGCCGTGACGTGGAGTTTTTTTGCCATGCCCCGTCCCAGGGTAGCTCCACCCCAGCAGAATACCCCAGGCAAAGCCTCCACATCCGCCAAGGGGGCGCCGGGGAGAACGACGCCCGTGCCTTCTCTGCCGAGCGATACCCGCATTCTGAGGCTGGATCTGCTCAATCGTGAACAGGGTGACTTCATAGGCTATCGCCGTGACCTATTCAGACCTGTATTTGTCGATGAACTAAAACTCATGCAAACTAAGGCGGCGGCGCTTAGACAGGTAAAACCGGCACACCTGCCACCACCTCCACCCACTTCGCCGCCCCTGCAAAGTGCCCCTGCCCTGTCGGCTGCGGAGGAGCGGGCGCGAGCTGCGGAAGAGCGGGCGCGTCGAAACCGGCAAGAACTGGGAAAATTCGTTTTTAAAGGCTTTCTCAGCAAGGATAGCCAAAAGACCATCTTTTTATTTAAAGACGGCACCATTCTCCTGGTAAAAAAGGGTGATATATTTGAAAGACACTTCAAGGTCGCCTCAATTACCGATCAGGCGCTGACTATTCAGGTTACCGACTCCGATGAGGAGATCGTCATACCGCTTATGGATAACCTTTCACTGAAAGCGGTGCCTTAAAGTTTGAACACAGTTACAGAGGAGACGCTACGGATGCGCTATCTGACTCATCTTACCTTGCCTTGCCTGCTTTGTGCGATTGCCGTGCTGTCCGGTTGTACAGGGGGGCGCCAGGCTTTTAGTTCGGGCGAAAAATTCGAGAATGCTGGCAACTATGAAGAGGCGATGTACAGCTACGCTGAAGCCTTTCGCAAAGAGCCGGAGGTCGGCGAATACCGGGTGCGTTTCCTCAAAGCTCGTGAAAAGGCTGCCGATAAGCATTACAGAAGGGGCCTCGAATTCTTCGGCAAGGGAAACTACGTAGCTGCGTTGGAAGAATTTCAAAGCGCATACGGGCTTGATCCCTCTCAGAGTATTTACAAGCAACAGGCTGAGACGACCGGTCTTCTGAAGGATGCCCAGCTTGCCTTTCAGGAGGGTCTGGACTATGAAAAGGCCAACAAGCTCAAGGATGCCAATCGCGCCTTTACCCAGGCCGTGGCGCTCAATCGCGACAATAAGGAATATCAGGCCGCCCTGCGGCGTGTTTCCGGCTTGCGCAAGAACAAGTTGGAAGGTTTTGAGCTGAATCTCAAATCTGCCAAGCCGATCACCCTCAAATTCAAGGAGGCCAAGATCAAGGATGTCTTCAGTATCCTCACCCAGCTTTCAGGCATCAATTTCATTTTCGATGATGGGGTAAAAGACCAGAACGTATCCATCTACATGGAGAACGGGACCTTTCAGCAGGCAATGGAGCTTTTGACCAACATGTTCAAGCTGGGACGCAAGGTGCTGAACGAAAGCACTCTGATCATCTATCCAAAGTCGCCGGAAAAGATCAAACAGTATGAGGATATGGAATTGCGCACCTTCCACCTCAACTTCCTGGAAGCCAAAAAGGCGATCAACCTGATCCGCGGCATGATCCAGGTGCGCAAGATTCAGGTAAATGAAGACTCAAACTCGATCATTATCCGCGATACCAGGGATGTGGTCGATGTAGTGGAAAAGATCCTCGATGCAAACGATGTCCCTGATCCCGAGGTCGTTCTGGATATCGAGGTGTTGGAACTTAACGACACCAACACGGAAAACGTAGGGCTTCTCCTGAGTAATTACAATGTGTCCATGGGCATCTTTGCTCCGGACGGTACGCCGCTTTCATCGACACTTCCAACGTCGTCATCCTCGTCATCGTCGTCGTCCTCGTCGTCGTCATCGTCGCCAGTCATCAGCGGCCTGATCCGCGCCTTTCAAGTAAACGGCTACGGCGCCTTCGTGACGGCGCCAAGCGGCACCTATAATCTCGCTAAAACGCTATCCAAGGGCGAGGTTCTGTCCAACCCCAAGGTCAGGGTCAAGAACAAGGAAAAGTCCAAGTTCACGGTTGGCACCAGGGTCCCGATCACCACCACCACCACCACGAATACAACCACAAGCGTCAACGTTCAGTACGTAGACGTGGGGATAAAGGTGAATGCGGAGCCCACCATTCAGCTCAACAACGAGGTCACCATAAAGCTATCGCTTGAAGTGAGTTCGATCCTATCCACGGAATCGGTTGGCGGCTCTACTAGCGCCACACAGGTTGTCACCATCGGCACCCGGAACCTGGATACCGTTTTAAGCCTGAAAGATGGTGAAACCAGCGTTATCGGCGGTTTGATCTCGCGTACCAATACCAACGATAAAACCAAGATCTACATGCTGGGCGATCTTCCGCTCATCGGGCCGCTCCTCTCCAACAACAACGACAGCAAATCAAAGACGGAACTGTTGCTGGCGATAACCCCGCGGCTGGTACGGGGGATCACCGTGCCGCAGATCGACCTTTCCGCGTTCATGTCCGGCAAAGAAGACGAACCATCCCTCGTCCGGCCGCTGGGAGCCTTTGAGGAGGAGCCGGTGTTTGCTCCTGAGCCAAGTGTGTCATCTCCCCAGGCGGGACAACAACCGAAAGCCGCAGGCGTTCAGGTGCAACCACCTTCCTTGCAACCCGCTGCCACTTCGGCTCCATTGTCGGCCGCCGATAAAGAACGCCAGTCAAAGGCAGTCGCGGATCAAGAACGGATGGCAGCGGATAAGGCTGAACAGGGACTGAAACCGCCTTCAGCGGGGACAACGCCGTCTCCTGCGGCCGGTACTGCTCCTTTAGGAAGCGCCAAAGCGGAGACCGGGATCTTGGATACTCCCAGCGGTGTGATTCAGATCGTAGCGCCTACCGGCATCAAGGTCGGCCAGCAGTTTAGTATTGAGGCAAAGATCAGCCTCTTGCAGAACCTCGCCAATGCGCCGTTTATCCTTACATACGATCCGGGCAGTGTTGAGTTTGTGTCGGCTGCCGCAGGGGGGTTTCTCAAACAGGACGATAAGTCTGTCTTCTCGGCTTCTGCCAACCCAAACGGCGGACTTGTGATGGTTTCTGTGTCCCGTGCCGGAGGTAGTAGCGGTTTATCAGGAAGCGGAGCGCTTGCCACATTTATTTTTAAGGCAAAAAAACCGGGTCAAACCATTTTTGGGCTCAATAGTGTCGACTTTTCCAGTGCAAATGGCGCACCAATCAACGTAGTGCCGTTCGTAAAGCCTGTTGATATACAGTAGTCTTATAGACGCGATGCCGAACCGATTACGTACATGCAGTGGGGTTAGCCTGATCGAGCTGATCGTGACGATGGTTATCCTGGCAATTTTGGCATCGCTAGTCATGCCGTTGATGCAGATGAGTACCATCAGGTCCCGTGAGATAGAGTTGCACCGCAATCTGCGTATCATCCGCTCTGCCATAGACCAGTTCAAAAAGAGTTACGACCAGGCAGTTCTCAGTAATAAAATTCTGCAATCCACGGATAAATCCGGGTGTCCGGAAACACTGCAGCAACTGGTGGATGGGTATGATTTCGGCGGCTTGTACCCGAACAAGAAGAAATTTCTGCGCAGGATACCGCCAGATCCGATGAATCCGCCTCCCCCTGGTCAAGAGCCGAAGTGGGGGATGCGGTCATATGCCGACAAGCCGGATTCCGCAATCTGGGGCGGCGAAGATGTCTACGATGTGTACTCATTGAGCGAAGGAACAGCCATTGATGGGACTAAATACAAAGATTGGTGAGCGCACGCAGCGGTTTCACGTCTCCGAGGCCGCTGTCCGCCTGCCTGCCGATAACCGCGGATTCACGCTGATCGAGCTTATGATCGTGGTTTCGATCATCGGCATCCTGGCGGCCCTGGCCGTGCCCAATTACCAGTGGGGCATCATCAAGACCAAGGAGTCCGTGCTGCGCGAAGACCTGTACAACTTACGCTCCACCATCGATCAATACTATGCCGATCAGGGCAAGTATCCGGATTCGCTCGGCGACCTGGTGGAGAAGACGTATCTGCGCGGGTTACCGAAGGATCCTTTTACCAAAACAGACGACTGGGTAACAGTCCCGCCACCGGCATCGGCCGCATCGGCCTCTTCGGGTTCAAGCCCAAGCAGTGTCTATGACACGTCCACCATAAAGCCAGGGCAGGTGCTGAGCGGCAATCAGGGCACCGTGTATGATGTCCATAGCAACTCGGATCTAATGGGGACCGACGGCAAAGCTTACAGAGACTACTGAGCTGCCTGCCAGGGAAGTAAAGGCATAGTAACTCCAGGACAAGGTATTTCCCACAGGTATTGACGATGATCCAACTGCATAACGTGTCCTTGGCCTACCAGAAGGATGCAACAGCCTTGAACGGCATCAATCTGATGATCGAGAAGGGGGAATTTGTCTTTTTGACCGGTCCTTCGGGCGCGGGAAAGACCACGCTGCTGCGTCTCCTTTACGGAGCGCTCACCCCTACCAGCGGACAGGTGCTGATCGACGGCCAGAACGTATCCCGCATGGACGCATCACAGATCCCTATCCTTCGCCGCTGTGTCGGCGTCGTGTTTCAGGACTTCAAGCTGCTTCCAAACCGGACCGTTTTTGAAAACGTATCCATCACCCTGGAGGTCCTGGGCTGGGGTAGAGCGGATATTGGCAAGAAGGTCATGCACGTACTGAAGCAGATGGGCATGGAAGGCAAGATCAATTTGACTCCTCAGCGCCTCTCCGGGGGGGAGCAGCAGCGGGTAGCACTGGCGCGGGCGTTGGTAAACGAGCCCAAGATCCTGGTGGCGGACGAACCGACCGGGAATCTCGACGATGCCAACAAAAACCAAATCCTAAACATCTTCAAGGAAGCAAATGTCCGGGGTACGACTGTTGTGGTAGCTACACACGACCGCCGCCTGATCGATAATTGTCACAAGCGGCTGGTAACCCTCAACAAGGGAGAGATCGTTGAACAGGTGGAAAAAGAAGGCATCCCCGGCCAGTATGTCTAACAAACGCCCGAATCTTGCCGGTGAAGGTTTCAGTGGTCGGATTGGCTATTTTATCCGCCGCGCCTTGACCAATGTCCGGCAGAATATATTTGTCAATGTGGTGACGGTAGGCACTATCACCTTGGCGCTACTGATTGTTTCCCTGTTTCTCCTGGTGTTTGTCAACCTTGAGAACGCAGCGGAGAACTGGAGTGAACGCGTGCAGGTGACGGTCTATTTCGATCATGAATTGACTGCTCAGGAACAGGCGGCGCTGCGAGGCAGGATCATGGCAATACATGGTGCCGCGCGTATCGGCTATGTGTCCAGGGATGAAGCGCTAAAACGTTTAACCACACGGCTTAAGGGACAGGAGACTCTGCTTGAAGGGGTAAGATCCGACATACTGCCCACCTCATTCGAAATTGCCCTCAAACGGGCGAACCGGGATACCAAGGGGGTCGAGGCGTTTGTTGCCTCGCTGAAACGCATTCCAGGCATAACCGAGGTGCAGTATGGTGAAGAGTGGGTCCGGCGCTTCAATACATTCCTGAACTTCATTCGTCTTGTCGGGGCATTGTTGGGTGTCTTTCTGGTGATTGCGGTGGTGTTTATCGTATCCAACACCATTAAGCTGACCATCTTTGCGCGTCGTGATGAGCTTGAGGTGATGGCGCTGGTTGGGGCCACACGATTTTTCATCAAGGCTCCCTTTCTGATCGAAGGGATCCTGCAGGGGGCAGGGGGGGCAATGATTGCCTTAGGCCTGCTCTGGGGATTGTATGAAGGATTTCTCCACAACGCCGGAAGTTTTCTGTCGTTCAATCCAGCGACTTCCGGGCTGGCCTTTCTGCCGCTCGAATACGTAGGAGGTATTGCCGTGGCAGGTGTACTGCTCGGCTTTATCGGCAGCCTTACCTCTCTCAAACGTTTTATCACTGTCTGAAAAAATGATTCGACTGGTGTACATACTGCTGATTCTTTCGGCGGCATCCCCAGGATGGGGTGAAAGCCCCAAAGAGGAGTTGAAGGGGGTCAGGCGGGAGATCAATGCTCAGAGACAGCTTATCACCAAAACCCGTAAGGTCGAAGCCGTCGTCTCTACCGAGCTGCAGGAGATAAATCGTTCCCTGGAACGGAAATTGGCCGATTTGGGAGGGCTCAACCGAGACTTGCAGAAAGTGGAATCAAATCTTGACCGCACCGAACGCGCCATCAAAATGGTTGCCGAGGAAGCCAACCGTAAGAAGCAGGAGATTGAGCGTCGCCTGGTCTCCCTTTATAAGGCTGGAGAACTGGGCTCGCTTCGCATGTTCTTCTCTGCCGGCTCTTTTCCTCAGATGGCTGAAAATATCCGCTATATGAGTTCCATTCTTGGGAATGACAAAAAAATATTTGCGGAGTATAATATAAAAATTGAAGAATTGCGCGGGCTGAAAGTTTCCCTCGAACATGATATGGCCATAAAGGAGCGCATCAAGGACGGCATTTCTCTCAAAAAACGCGAGATTGAACAGGAAAAAGACAAGAAGTTTGCTTATCTGGTCAAGGTGCGTCAGGACCGGAAGGGTTATGAAACCTCGCTGAAGGAACTCCAAGCCAATGCCGCCCGGTTGCAGTCAATGATTGCGCGCCTTGAAGCGCTGAGCCGGAGAAAAGTTTCATCAGGGCATGGAAAGCAGGGAAACAGGCTCAGGCCTTTAGCCGAACCACCGCCGGTGCCGGATCGCGGCTTCGCTTCCCAAAAGGGTCGCATGGCACTGCCCGTTCGGGGCAACATCGTCGAGACTTACGGAAAACACAAGCATCCTGAATTCAATTCTTATACCTTCAGCAAAGGACTCTCCATTGCCGCCGGCGCCGGCACGGAGATCAAGGCGATCTACGAGGGCAGCGTTATTTTTGCGGACTACTTCAAGGGGTACGGCAACATGATCATTGTTGACCATGGCGGAGGTTATTTCAGTCTCTACGCCCACGCCTCAAAGATCACCAAGAAGGTGGGCGCCGAGGTGGCCAGGAACGAGACGTTGGCTACGGTTGGAGATGTTGATTCCGCCAAGGGTCCGATGCTGTATTTCGAAATAAGGTACCAGGGCAAGCCGGTTGACCCGGCAGGCTGGGTGCGATGACTAACGACCAGACAAGTAAGCGTTGATCAATACAAACGGAGGCAAAGATGTTCAAAACAGGCAGCAAAAAGAAGAAGGTGGCGTACGGTTTCGTACTCGTTGTGGCCGTTCTCGTGGTCTTCATCGGGATCAGCACTCAGCGGCACTGTGCGGCAGAGGCCAAGGGAAGCGATTATGAATCGATCGAGCTATTCACGGATGTCATGGCCATCATCAAGAAGAGTTATGTAGACGAGGTCGATACCAAGAAGCTGATATATGGTGCGATCAACGGAATGCTCTCCTCCCTCGACCCCCACAGCTCCTTTATGCCCCCTGAAACCTACAAGGAGATGAAGATCGACACCAAAGGGGCGTTTGGAGGACTTGGGATCGAGATATCCATCAAGGATGGCATTCTTACCGTCATCTCCCCCATTGAGGACACGCCTGCCTTTAAAGCCGGGATCAAGGCCGGCGACCAGATCCTCAAGATAGATGACAAATTCACCAAGGACCTGAATATCAACGAGGCTGTCAAGCGGATGCGGGGTCCCAAGGGAACCAAAGTCATTCTGACCATCATGCGCGAAGGTTTGGATAAACCGCAGGAATTTACGCTGATGCGCGATATTATACAGGTTAAGAGCGTGCGTTCCCGCGTCATGGAAGAAGGTTACGGCTATGTGCGTGTTGCCCAATTCCAGGAAAAGACCGACGAGGATCTCGCCAAGGCTTTAAAATCCCTGAAAGACGAGAATAAGGGTGATCTCAAGGGACTGATTATCGATCTGCGCAACGATCCGGGCGGGCTCCTTGACCAGGCGGTTCGCGTGGTCGATCATTTCATCCAGGAAGGGCAGATGATCGTTTATACCGAGGGGCGTGAGAAGGATTCCAAGATGCAGTTTTTGTCCAAAAAAGGGGGCAAGGAACCGAACTATCCGATTGTCGTGCTGATCAACGGAGGTAGCGCAAGCGCCTCTGAGATCGTGGCCGGAGCGCTCCAGGACCACAAGCGGGCGATTATCATGGGCACGCAGAGTTTCGGCAAAGGGTCTGTACAGACTATCATCCCGCTCTCGGACGATTCCGGTCTGCGTCTCACGACGGCCCGTTACTACACCCCCAACGGACGCTCCATCCAAGCCAAGGGTATAACCCCCGATATCACCGTCGAGCACTTGGAAGTGCCCAAGGAGAGTACAGAGAAGAAGGAGTTCCTGCATATCCGGGAGAAGGATCTGGAGCACCATTTCGAAAACGAGGATAAGGGTGGCGAGCAGGGCGTTTTAATCAAGGAGGAAAAAAAGGATAAGAGCCCGCAACAGAAGCCTGAAGATACCTTGAAGAGCGACTATCAGGCCATGCGCGCCCTTGACCTGCTCAAAGGGTGGGAGATAATGAAGACGATGGGGACAGTAAAGTAGTTACTCGCCCTGGGGTGCGCTCTGACAGCGGCGCCCCAGGGCGGGCTAGCGCCTTGCTATGGAAGTTGGCAACAATAACATGAACATTTCACATTTGAGCGCAGCTCAATCACAAGACCCTCAATGTAGCCAGCCACGTCGGTTTTATTTAATCCCTACAGGCAATTATGACCAAAAGCCGAGCGCAATCTTGTCCAACTTGTTTTTGCCGGCCTCCTAAGCCTCTGTGACCAGATCCGGAAACAGAAGACAAAAGCCGCGCCGCAGCCGAATTGCGGCCTTGGCCGTTATGGCCGCTGTCATGCTGGCAATTGGCTTCTATTGGATGATGCCTCACTCTGTTTCTCCCCCACAACCCCCTCGACATGCCGAGACCCCCCCAAAGCTTCAGAACCGGGACGCGCAACCTCCAGCGACGCCGGGTGCGCAGGCGCCTGTGACATCGGAAGGGGGCGACAGGAAGTATGACGACAAAGCTGCTCCAGGGGAAGGTGGCAAAAAAACGGCACCCAATGTCCAGGATGGCGCTCAAGCTCTTCTGGCGGTCATCATTGACGATATGGGGAGCAATCTGCAGCAGGCCCGTGCATTGGCCGACATAGGGCTCCCCTTGACCTTTTCCATCATTCCGGGGTTGCGCAGTGATCGGGATGTGGCAGACTTTGCCGCCCGTTCCGGCATCGAGACCATGATCCATATCCCCATGCAGTCCAAAGGATGGCCCCAGCGCAGGCTTGAATCCAACGGGCTTTTGCTCTCGATGGACGAGATTGCTATCCGTGAACACCTTGGTGAGTATGTGCGTCAGATACCTACGGCGATAGGGGTGAACAACCATATGGGGTCGGAGTTCACGGAGCACGAGGACAAGATGAGGGTGGTGCTGGAGACTTTGAAGGGAAAAGGGTTGTTCTTCATTGACAGCGTGACGACGCCAAGGTCGGTTGGGCAGACCGTTGCCCGTGAAATAGGGGTGAAGACGGGGAAGCGGGACGTGTTCCTCGATAATGAGCAGAACAGCGCCTATATCCGCGGGCAGCTCGCACAGGCGGTTCGGATGGCAAAGAAAAAAGGCTCTGCCATTGTCATTGGCCATCCGCACCAGGCAACCATAGCAACCCTCACAGAAGCCTTACCCACCCTGGCCGGCCAGGGGATAACCCTTGTCCCGGTCTCGCACCTCGTTCGATAACCATATTTAAAAAAGCGCTATACCGATTCAAATCAGGATGAAAAGGGCCGAGAATGATGAGGCGACTATCTCGTTGATGAGCCGAAGGCGAGACAACGGAGATAGCCCTTGACCTTGGGATATCAGAGGTTTTCCAGCAGGTGGCCCATTTTTGCCTGTTTGGTCTTGAGGTACTTGCGGTTTTTGTCGGTGGCAACGGCCTCGATGGCGACCCGTTCCACGATATCGATTCCATACCCCTGCAAGCCGATGAGTTTCTTGGGATTGTTGGTCAAGAGACGGATCTTGGTGATTCCCAGGGACAGGAGGATCTGGGCTCCGATGCCATAATCGCGCAGATCGGCCTTGAAGCCGAGCTCCAGATTGGCCTCTACCGTGTCGCGGCCCCGGTCCTGAAGCTCATAGGCCCGGAGCTTGTTGATCAGGCCGATGCCGCGCCCTTCCTGGCGCATGTAGAGGATCACCCCTTTTTTCTCCCGCGCAATTATTTCCATGGCTCGGTGCAGCTGTTCCCCGCAGTCGCAACGTTGGCTCCCGAGAACATCGCCTGTCAGGCACTCGGAATGAACCCTGACCAATACTGATTCGCCCTTCGCAAACTCCCCTTTGATCAGGGCGATGTGATCCAGCTTGTCCACATCGTTTTCGAAAGCGATAGCTCTCCACTCCCCGCCGAAAACCGACGGGAGCTGGGCCTCGGCCACGGTGCGCACGAGGCGTTCGTGCCGTAACCTGTAGGCGACAAGGTCTGAAACGGTACAAATCTTGATTCCATGCTGTTTTGCGAATTTCTTCAGTTCCGGTATGCGTGCCATGGTGCCGTCGTCGTTCATGATTTCGCAGATGACCCCGGCAGGCCTGAGTCCGGCCAAACGCGCCAGATCCACCGAGCCCTCGGTCTGCCCCGACCGGACAAGTACTCCCCCTTTGCGTGCCCGTAAGGGAAATATGTGACCTGGGCTGACCAAGTCGTCCGACGTAGCATTATCGGCAACAGCGGTGAGGATGGTATGGGCCCTGTCTGCGGCAGAGATGCCGGTGGTTACCCCGTGTTTCGCCTCGATGGAGATGGTGAAAGCGGTCTCGAAAGGTGAGGTATTGTCCCGCACCATGGGCCTCAGGTTAAGCTCATCGCATTTTTCGGCTGTCATGGTCAGGCAGATCAGGCCACGCCCGAATCTGGCCATGAAGTTTATAGCTTCCGGGGTAGCCGCCTCCGCTGCCATGGTCAGGTCGCCCTCGTTCTCCCGATCTTCGTCATCGGCCAGGATAACCATCTTCCCTTGGCGGATATCCTCTATCGCCTCTTCTATGGTTGATATCGACATAAATCTTCGTTCCTTTCTGCTTAAACCGATTCAAATCAAGGCGCTGACTTCGTCTTCGGCTCCTCATCAGGCTACATGCAAGCCTTCGTCGCCTCAATCCTCGCCGTCTTGATTCATTTTTTCGGATAGGTATTACATGAAACCGTTTTCCGCAAGGGTCCGCATGCTCAACCCGGTGCCGCCTCTAAAGGGTTGCGCCAGCCGCTCGACATATTTGCCCAGGATGTCGGTTTCAATGTTGACCATGTCTCCGGGCCCCAGGTTTGAAAGTGTGGTTTTTTCAAAGGAGTGGGGGATGATGGTAACGGTAAAACCAGTCGCGCCCACCTCATTGAGTGTCAGGCTGATCCCGTCTATGGCCACTGATCCCTTTTGGACTAGGTAGCGCGAGAATGCGGCCGGGAGGGTGAAGGCCAGGATATGGCAGCCGGAAATATACTCTATCTTTGAAAGCTTGCCGCAGCAATCCACATGCCCGGTCACGAGGTGCCCCCCCAGGCGATCGCCCAGGCGCATGGCGCGTTCGAGATTTACCCTGTCTCCTGTTCGCAGGGATGCAAAGGTGCTCTTGGAGATGGTCTCCGGCGAGACGTCAAAGGTAAGCACCGTGTCGCTGGTAGCTGTGACCGTCAGGCAGATGCCGTTGACCGCCACCGAATCGCCTAATGCGATTTCGCGAACAGGCAGGGTGGTTGAAACACTGAGCACTCCTGAGGTATGGCTTTGCCTGAAGCTGGCGACGGCACCAATATCCTCGATCAGGCCGGTGAACATGACGCTTCCTCCGGCCATGCACGGATAACGATGTCCTGGCCGCTCCTGGTCACCGGGCCGAATTGCAGCTTGATAGCATTGTCCATGTTGGTGATGCCGCGCAGGTTGAAAGGGGCAAACCCGTCGCTGCCGATGATCTTGGGTGCCACAAAAAAAATAAACTCGTCGATGATGCCGTTTTGCAGCATATCGCCCGCCAGCCTGCTCCCCCCTTCGAGGAGAATGGATTGAATCCCGCGTTTACCGAGTTTTTGCAGGAGATCGACCATGGAAACCCGGCCATCATATTCATCGCAGACTATAATGGTGGCGCCTTGCTGGGTGTAGCGCAGGTGTATTCTGGGATTGCTTTCGGTTGTTGCGATAATGGTGTCGTGTGCCATGCATTCACTGAGCACGCTCACGCTCTCCGGCGTTCGCAAACGGGTATCCACGATGATACGCAGCGGATTGCTCCCCTTGACATGGCGTACCGTCAGCTTGGGATTATCGGAGATGATCGTATCAACGCCGACCATGATGGCGTCATGCACCGTCCGCAGCCGGTGAGCATAGCGTCGCGAGTCCGGACAGCTGATCCACTGCGACTCGCCGGTGACGGTGGCAATGTTGCCGTCCATGGTCATGGCGCACTTGTAGCTGACATAGGGGAGACCGGTTGTGACGTGCTTTATGAAAGGACGGTTGATGGCCCGGCACTCCGGCTCCATGAGGCCATGCTCAACTAGAATGCCGGCACTGCGAAGCATGGCGAATCCTTGGCCAGCCACCTGCGGATTGGGGTCCACCATTCCGGCGACCACCCGCCGCACGCCTGCGGCGATCAAAGCTTCGGCGCAGGGAGGGGTGCGGCCGGTATGGCTGCATGGTTCCAACGTCACATAGACGTCAGCGCCTTTCGCCGCGGAGCCGGCCATGGCCAGCGCATTTATCTCGGCATGGGGCAGGCCGGCTTTTTGATGCCAGCCTTCGCCTACGATGCGGTCACCCTTTACAATGACACATCCCACCGCAGGATTGGGCGAGGTTTTGCCGAACCCCTTGCGGGCCAGGGATAGAGCCCGCTTCATATGGCGATTGTCATGTTCACTCATTTTTTGAGCAGCTCCTGTAACTCCTGCATAAATTCGCCAATGTCGCGGAACGAACGGTAGACGGAGGCGAAACGGACATAGGCAACCTCATCCATACCGTGCAACTCCTTCATGACCCATTCCCCGACGGTGTTCGTGGAGATCTCTCGCTCCGAGGACTCCTGCAACTTGCCTTCAAGTCTGTCTACCAGGCGTTCTATGTCATCCATGGAGATAGGGCGCTTTTCGCAGGCCTTTTTGATGCCTGCGACGATCTTCATCCGATCGAAAGGCTCTCGGCGGCCATCCTTTTTGCATACCAAGGGTAGCATCTCTTCGGTGCGTTCATGGGTGGTAAAGCGTTTGGCGCATGCCTCGCATTCGCGCCTTCTCCTGATGGCCGCTCCTCCCTTATCTGGTCGCGAATCAACGACCTTGCTGTCTGGATTGCCGCAAAAAGGGCATTTCACGGTACGGCACCTCCATTGTTGTCGATGAATTGCAGTGTGCTGATGCCGCTTTCGGCGATCATCTCACCCGCGAGTTCGTCTGCGTATCCCTCGCCGTAGACGATGGCGCGTATACCCGCGTTGATAATCATCTTGGTACAGATAATACAGGGCATGGTGGTGCAGTAAAGAGTGGCGCCGTCGATATTTATGCCGTGACGCGCGGCCTGAACAATGGCGTTTTGTTCGGCGTGCAGGCCGCGGCAGAGTTCGTGGCGTTCGCCCGAAGGGATGCGCATCCGTTCTCTGAGGCAGCCGGTGGCGTCACAATGGCTGATACCGGAAGGGACGCCGTTGTAGCCTGTGGCAAGGATATTGCGGTCTTTGACGAGTATCGCACCGACCTGTCGGCGCATACACGTGGAACGCGTTGCAACCAGGCGGGTGATGTCCATGAAGTACTGGTCCCATGATGGACGGGGCATAGATAACGTCTCTTTACTCATTAAGGTAAAAACAAATTACTCCAATATCCGGGTGAGGTCAACAAGTTAGCGTGGGCAGGGCGAACAATGACCCGTAAGTTTCCGGGAACAGCCTGTCCGGGCCGCTCCATGCGGTAAACGTGTGTCCGTGCGGATGGCCTGTGCTCCCCCACGATTAAACCGAACAGGACACAAATTTAGGTGAAGCCTTGCATTTTTATCAGACGAATGTTAATATTTTAGCAGTCAAGGAGCGAGAGTGCCAGCACTAGCAATTGCATAGAAACTTTAAGCAGGAGATATCATATGGTTACGCGTCTTCCGGTTGTAGCCGACAGTCTGAGCCTGTATCTGGCTGAGATCAGGAAGTTCCCTCTCCTTTCCGAGGAGGAAGAGCACCGGTTTGCTGTAAGGTTCTTTGAGGAAAAGGACCTGGAGGCGGCTCATTCGTTGATTACCGCAAATCTGCGTTTTGTGGTCAAGGTGGCCGCGGAATACCGGCATTACGGCATGAAGATGCTCGACCTGATCCAGGAGGGGAATATCGGTCTGATGATGGCGGTGCGCAAGTACAATCCATATAAGGGTATTCGCTTGATCTCCTATGCTGTCTGGTGGATACGGGCATATATACAGAATCATATCGTTTCAGCCTGGAGCCTTCTGAAGATAGGCACCACCCAGGCGCAACGCAAGCTCTTCTTTAAGCTGCGGGAGGCTCGGGACGCCATCCGCAGGTTGGGGGATGGGGAGGATGATGTTCACGCCACGGCCGTGTCGCTCAATGTGACCGACCAGGAGGTCGTGGAAATGGAGCAGCGCCTCCATGGCGAGGCCTCGCTGGATGCCGAGTTTAACGGAGGGGATGGGCTCACGCTGCTGGAAAATCTTGCGGACGACAGGATGAACCAGGAAGAGGTGTTGTCCGAGCTGCAGGAGCGACGGCAACTAAGCCAGCAGGTGGCGCGCGCCGTTGCCGGGTTGAACGAAAAAGAGCGGTTCATCGTTGAAAAACGGATCAGTGCCGACGAGCCGATGACCCTTCAGGAGATAGCAAGCCAATTTTCCATCTCCAGAGAGAGGGTACGGCAGATTGAAGAGGCTGCTTTGAAAAAGATGAAAACAGCTCTTGCTCCAGTTGTTTGCGCAGCCTGATCTGCGCATTCACGGGGCGTTTCGTCATCCCGGTGTCATGACGAGCCGGGATATTTTTTGTTGCGGTTAAAAAAGCGCTTGACTTTCCCTCTGAGTTTCTATAAATAAACAAATTCTGTTTTCGCGATAAAAGAAACAAGTGCTGGCGTAGCTCAATTGGTAGAGCAGCTGACTTGTAATCAGCAGGTTGCGGGTTCGAGTCCCATCGCCAGCTCCA
>Ga0316217_10001127_pt1 | contig 35950 bp, 30 predicted proteins | sample 1anoAmetaG_FD_203633 | JGI IMG/M metagenome (GOLD analysis project Ga0316217, IMG submission 203633) | Freshwater microbial communities from Trout Bog Lake, Wisconsin, USA - 1anoA | ecosystem: Environmental > Aquatic > Freshwater > Lake > Hypolimnion/Profundal zone | place: USA: Wisconsin...
CACACCCCTGGAGTTTTATGCGCTGCGAATGTTGCTGGGCATAGCCGAGGCGGGTTTTTATCCCGGCGTAATTTACTACCTGACGCTGTGGTTTCCGGCGCACATGAGGGCGCGGGCAGTGAGCCGCTTCTATATTGCCTTGCCGCTGAGTTCAGTGGTGATGGGTTCGTTGGCCGGATGGCTGATGGGGTTGAACGGGAAGTTGGGCATGGCGGGCTGGCAATGGTTATTTTTGGTTGAGGGATTGCCTGCCGTCATTTTCACTGCAGTAATTCTGAAATTGCTGCCGGATGCTCCTGTAAAGGCCGCGTGGTTGACGCCAGAGGAGAAAACCTGGCTAAGCCAGGAACTGAACAAAGACAGCGCGCAGGCGCACCTGGGCCACAATGCAGGCATCCTCTCCGCACTACTCTCGCCCAAGGTGTGGATGATCGGGCTTTTTTTCTTTTTCGTCGGGACGTGCGGCTATGGCTTCAGCTTCTCGGCACCGACGATTCTGCAGATTGCCACCGGCTAGACCATCGGAGAGGTAGGCTGGCTGGTGGCTCTTCTCGGCTTGACGGGTGCGGCTGCCATGCTGCTAATTGGAGCCAGTTCCGACCGCAGCCATGAGCGTTCTCTGCACTGCATTATGCCTTGCCTGGTGGGTGGGGCAGGCTACCTGGTGGCGAGCTACTCGACGCAACCGTGGGTGGTTGTGGTATCTCTCTCCACCAGCTTTATCGCCTTCAATGCGCTATGGGGTCCGGCTCTCTCGATTCCCATGGAGTTTCTGGCCGGACGCGCCGCGGCTGCGGGTATTGCCGCTATGAATTCCATCGCCATCTTCAGCGGAGTTGCCGGGCCTAACTGGATGGGTGTGATGAGGGACGCCACGGGAACTTATCAAGCCGGATTACGCGGCCTGGCGGTCTCTGCCGTAATCGCAGCGGCAATAATGCATTTGCTGATGCGGAGCCTGGCAAAACGGATGGATGACACCGTGAAATAAATAAAAGCAACAACAAGTCCCTCGACTCCCTTCCCCTTCGACATGCTCAGGGTCCGGTCACTCCGGATGACAAGTTTGTGGGGGAGATATTAACTCGCGGATGAAATGTGAAGGGGAGGAAGCTATAGCTTCCTCCCCTCGTGTATATCAAACGCTGGACCGTTAGTCGTTGTAGTTCAACCCTTCGAGTCCAAGAAACACCGCGCCTCCGCCCAGCTCTTCTTCAATGCGGAGGAGTTGGTTGTACTTGCAGATGCGATCCGTGCGGCTCACCGAACCGGTCTTGATCTGTCCTACGCCAGTGGCGACGGCCAGATCGGCAATGAAGGTGTCTTCGCTTTCTCCCGAGCGGTGCGAAATCACCGAAGTGTAGCCGTAGCGGCGGCCCAGGTCGATGGCCTCAAGCGTTTCGGTGATGGTTCCAATCTGATTAAGCTTGATGAGAATCGAGTTGCCTACGCCCTCTTCAATGCCGCGCTGCAAGCGCTTGATGTTGGTGACGAAAATATCATCGCCCACAATCTGAATGCGACCGCCCAGCTTATCGGTGAGAATCTTCCAGCCCGCCCAGTCGTCCTCGGCAAGCCCATCTTCCAGCGAAACGATCGGATACTGACGCACCCAGTTGTCGTAGAAGGCCACCATCTCCTCGCTCGTCAACTCGCGCTTGTCGCTCTTCTTGAAGACGTATTTGTTCTTGTCCTTATCGTAGAACTCGCTCGACGCCGGATCGAGAGCAATCGAAATCTGCTCGCCGGGCTTGTATCCGGCAGCTTCAATTGCTTCCAAAATAAGCTCAATCGCTTCTGAGTTGGACTTGAGCGAAGGAGCAAAACCGCCCTCATCGCCAACTGCCGTGTTGTAGCCTTTCTTTTTCAACACGCTTTTGAGCGTGTGGAAGGTCTCGGCAGACCAGCGCAGCGCCTCGCTGAAGCTTTCGGCGCCCACCGGCATGATCATGAACTCCTGAAAATCCACGTTGCTGTCGGCATGGGCTCCGCCATTGAGTACGTTGAGCATTGGCGTAGGCAACACTGAAGCGTTCACGCCGCCCAGATAGCGGTAGAGCGGAACTTCAAGCGTCTGCGCCACGGCGCGTGCCGAGGCCATGGAGACAGCCAGAATCGCGTTGGCGCCCAACTTGGATTTATTTGGCGTGCCGTCCAGCGCAATCATGGTCTGATCGATCAGCCGCTGGTTGGCGGCGTCCATGCCCTCAAGCTCAGGCGCAATCACGGTTTCCACGTTGGCCACGGCCTGCAAAACACCCTTGCCGCCGTAGTGGCTCTTGTCGCCGTCGCGCAGTTCAACGGCCTCATGCTCGCCAGTGGAAGCGCCCGAGGGCACAATGGCGCGGCCCAGTGCTCCGCTTTCCAGAATTACGTCTGCCTCAACGGTCGGGTTGCCGCGCGAGTCCAGAACCTCGCGGGCGCGAATGGCAACAATCTCAGTCATGTTAGTCCTCACAATGCGGTGATGTAGCCGGTCATTCAGTTTGGGACGGCGATCCACGGCAAGATTCTCTCCGGCAGCGCTTTGAATCGAATTCAGAAGTCCCTGCCCGCTCACAATCTCCACTCCGTCCAAGTCAAAGAAATGCGGATGTCTCACAAGAATTTTATCAAACTGAGCCTCTGCGGATGATGTAATTGCGGTCACAGTTACCTCGCCAATATCAGCCTGGGAATTGTGCCGGAGTGGGTTGCCTTTGTTGATTCGTAGCGCCAAGGGCACCGGCCCTGCATCCCCGTTCGCCTGCGCTGCCAGACTGCGATAGCCTTTAACTGAGTCTGCGCACCTGTGGCTGCGGCACGAGAAACAGTTCCGCGCGCGCAACTCTTCCCCTCCGGCAGGGTTTCAAACTCATGGTGGGTTTACCCTCGCTAGAGAAATAAGGAGAATTCCATGATCCGGCCGATTCTTGTGTGCGCCCTCTTGCTGGCCGCCTCTTTTCCTCTGGGAGCGCAGGACGCAAACCAGTCCAGCCCCTATCAAGGAACATCGACACCGCCACCGGACGACACCATTGTGACGACCGCCCCTCCGCAGGCAAAGCCGCCTGCCGGGAAGTCCGTTGTTCCAACCTCCCGCCAGGCCGAGTCCCAGCCCGCTTCTGTCACGCCTGCGGATTACGATGCTGACCCCGACAGCGGCCCGGTGACAATGCAACGCAATAAACCCGTTGCTGAACAACCGGCATTGACAACTCGGTCTCATGCCGCTGATCCGGATGGCGATATGGTGCATCCGCGCCAGGCGCGCCCCGGTGAGATCCCGGAAGGAACCACGATTCGCGTGCGCCTTCTTGAAGGGCTCTCCTCTACCAGCAGTGAAAAGGGCGAAACATTTCGCAGCCGCGTGGCCACCGACGTTTTACAAGGCGACACTGTATTGATTCCTGCCGGAGCAGAGATTGACGGCCGTGTCGTTGGAGTTTCCACCGGTCATGCAGGTGGCCACGGCTCCATGCATCTGCGGCCAGAGACCATCCTCATGCCTAATGGGAAACGCTACCAGCTAAGTGCCCAAATCACCGGCACCCCTGGTTCCAAGTCCAAAGTCGGATCAGAAGGCGCCATTCTGCCTGCTTCCCGCATGAAACGCGACAGCATCGAATACGGCGGAGCGGTAGGAGCAGGCGTGACCACGGGCGCAATTATGGGCGGCCCGGTGGGAGCACTGGCCGGCGGCCTGGTTGGAACTGGCGTCATTACGGCTCACCTGCTCATCAGCCATCCGCAGGCCCGGCTGGAAGCCGGCACAGCGATGCTCTTCACGCTCACCGAGCCTTTGCAAATGACTACGCCTGATGCAGTCGCGGCGGGCGATTCCAGCCAATACTGATCTCTCCTTCACGAATTTCCACTCGGCCTGCTACACTCCCTGATGTGTTTTGAGGGAGGGCTTATTTATGGCTGAGATTCAGACTGTTGGAGTGGTGGGCGCCGGGACGATGGGCTCCGGCATCGCTCACGTTTTTGCCCGCTCGGGCTTTCGTGTGCTTCTTTGCGACGTTGAGCAGCGTTTTCTGGACCGTGCGCTCACGCAAATTCGCACCAATCTGGGCCGCGAGGCCGCCAAAGGCAAGCTGCCCGAAACTGAGGTCGAACCGGCTCTGGCCCGGATCTCCCCATCCCTTGACCGCGAGGCACTGGCTGGAGCGGAGCTGGTCGTCGAGGCCGCCTCGGAGCGTTTTGACTTAAAAGCCGAACTCTTTACCTCGCTCGACCGCATTTTGCCCGAAAATGCCATACTGGCCACCAACACTTCATCCATCTCCATTACCAAACTGGCCGCTAAAACCCGACGCCCCCAGCAGGTGATCGGGATGCACTTTTTCAATCCCGTTCCGGTGATGGCGCTGGTTGAAGTTGTTCGCGGCATGGCCACCAGCAACGAAACCTTTGCCGCAGTTCACGCGCTGGCCGTCAAACTAGGCAAGACTCCGGTCGAGGTGAACGACGCCCCCGGCTTTGTCTCCAATCGTGTCCTGATGCCGCTCATCAACGAAGCCGCATTCGCCGTGATGGAGGGTGTAGCCACGCCGGAGGCTGTTGACCAGGTATTCAAACTGGGCATGGCTCACCCCATGGGTCCGCTTACCCTGGCCGACTTCATCGGCCTCGATGTCTGCGTGGACATTATGCGCGTCCTGCACGAGGGCTTCGGCAATTCCAAGTACTACCCGTGCCCGCTATTGGTGCGCATGGTGGACGCAGGCTGGCTGGGCCGCAAATCCGGTCGCGGATTCTATAACTACGGAACTTAAACCGGCGGCAGCGCATCCACCACCGGAACGCCCTTGGGAGCCGAAAAAATAAATGTCCCGGCGGGAATCGGGGCGTCCGGATGTTCTCCGGTAAAGGTGAAACGGGTCAGGGCGCCATCGACCTCTTCCATCTCGATTGCGGTGATTGTTCCATCCTCTGTCACGGTCAAAGTGAGCCGCTGTACGCGCTTTTCCTGGCCTCTGGGCTGGCCGCTCAGCGTAAACAGGCCGTTTCCGGCGGTCGCCATTTTCAGGCCGCTCAGTTCCTTCTCCAGTTCCGCGTGACCAAGTAAAAAACGCAGCGGCGACCGCAAATCATCCAGTTCTTTTGTTCGAAGGCGCTGCACTTGCGAATCGCCGGGGGAATAAAGCCAGGCAAAAGTATTGTCAAGCAAAAAACATTTTCCGGCCGGAGAGCTGTACTCCCATTTCATGTGACCGGGCTTTTTCAGCAGCAGGGCGCCGCTCTCGGTGCGCTGCATCCCCATCCCCTGGTAGCTTTCCGTAAAGCTGGCCTTGAAAGAATGCAACTGGTTGTAATGATGATCTACCTTCTGCGCCAGCTCATGCGCCGCATCCTGCACGGTCGCCGTATGCTGTTGGGCGAACAAGCCGGCAGAAGCCAGCGCGACGGCCAGAGTCAGGCCGTTGACGTGACGCAGGACTTTGCCCCCGCTCATTGATCGAGCTGCGTGCAGTTAGTGCCGCCGGTTGGATCAATCTTGATGGCCCCATAAGAGTCAAGACAATAGCCGCGGTCGCCGGACTTGCCTACCGTCTCCGGAACGGCAGTGACCTGATAGCTGGTGATTCGGTCGGAGCCATTCAAACTCACCTTGGTGCAATTGGTGATGGTAAAGATGTATCCAGAGTGATCACCACTGGCCAGGCTCTGCGGAATCATCTGCGCAGCCGTAGCCGACGGAGGCCCTGCGGCTGGATCCCCGCCCAGGTCAGAAAGCTTGCAGGTGTATCCGGCGCTTGGATAGTTGCCCTCATACATCATTTCAGCCTGTTGAATCGATTGCAGGGACTTTCTGGCCGAAAGCTCGTGGGATTTCTTGAACAGGTTCTGCGTGGAGGGAATGATCAGCAACATCAGGATGGTGATGATGGCCATCACAATCAGCAACTCCATCAGCGTGAAGCCGTTGAGCTGCATGGCGCGGTTGCCGCGAGTTGTGCCACTTTTCCAGTTTCTGCGTTTCATGGGGTTCCAGTGCCTCGTGGAGCGGCCGGAATCCTCCGGCCTGTACGTGAAAATCCTACAATGTATGGACGAGAATTGGAAATAGGGCGCTCAAAACGCTGGAATCCGATCCTTCTCCCGTCACACGCCGGCTAAAACTGTAGATTGGCCCGTTTCAACTTTACCCCATCCAGCCGCCCCAGCAGGGCAACCGTGATGCGCGCAGGGTCCAAGAGCCGCTGCGCCATCCTCTGCACCTGGTCCGAGGTCACTGCGTTGATGCGGGTAATAATCTCATCCACCGTCACGAATTCGTGGAAGTACATCTCCTGGCGCGCCAAATTAGCCATCCGCGCATTCGAGCTCTCTAACCCCAACAGAATATTGCCTTTGACCTGATCCTTTGCGCGGGTCAGCTCTTCCTCGATCAGCGCGGTTTCCTTCAGTTTCCGGAATTCTTTCAAAATCAGGTCAACCACTTCCAGCCCTTTGCCAGATGAGGTCCCGGCAAATACACACAGGGTTCCGGTATCGCGGAATGGGCTCAGGTCGGAATAAACCGAGTAAGCCATGCCCCGCTCCTCGCGGATCGTCTGGAAGAGGCGCGAACTCATGCCGCCGCCCAATACGGTATTCAAAATCGAGGTAACAAAGCGGTTCTCGTCGGTGATGGGCGGGGCTGGAACACCCAGGCAGATCTGCACCTGTTCCAGAGATTTTTTGTTGCGCAAAATAATGCGCGCACTCGCTTCAGGCGCAGGTAACTCATGGAGTGTCGCCCCGGCAGCCAGTGTGGAAAACTTGTCCGCAACCTCCTCGGCAAAGTGGTCATGGTCCAGGTTTCCGGCTGCGGAAAAAATCATGTTGCCGCCGTGAAACCGGTCGCTGTGATAGGCAACCAGATTCTCCCGGCTCAACCCTTTCACCGTCTTTGATGTACCGAGTATGGGCTTGCCCAGCGGATGATCCTTCCAGAAAGACTGGACAAAAAGTTCATGAACCAGCACCTCCGGATTGTCCTCGTCAATCTTGATCTCTTCGAGGATTACGCCGCGCTCCCGCTCGATGTCGGTTGCCGCAAAGACCGGGTTGAGCACCAGGTCGCTCAGCACTTCCAGAGCAATCGGCACGTGCTCGGCCAGCGATTTCACATTGAAACAGATCGTCTCGACGCCGGTGAAGGCGTCCAGGTTGCCGCCAATCGAGTCCATCTGACGGGCTATCTGTTGCGCAGTGCGGGTGCGAGTGCCCTTGAAGAGCATATGCTCCACAAAATGGGAGATGCCGTTCGTCTCCGCCGGCTCGCAGCGGGAGCCGGATTTAATCCACACGCCCATCGCCACCGAACTCATATACTCCATGCGTTCAGTCAGCACAATCAGGCCGTTCGACAGCACCGTTCGCCGGATATCTCGCTCCGTGGTCATCGTCCTCCAATGTATAGATTGTAGGCCAATGCGGATTGAGAGGCATCGACGGAGATTTTTCGGCAAAAGCCGCGAATCGGCAAAATGCTCTATCCTGAACCCAGTTGTGAGCAAAATTCCCCGCAAACTCGTTCGAATCGAAGGCAATGGGCCTGACGACGGCAACCCGCTGCTTTTCGGCCTGGATGCCGAGTCTCTCGCTGCCCGGATGGCTGCGGTGGGCGAACCCGCATGGCGCGGCCGTCAATTGGCAGAAGCTATTTATCGTCAAAGAGTTGTGGAACTTAGCGAAATCACGACTCTGCCTAAAGCTCTCCAACAGCGGCTAACCGCCGAGGGCTGGCAAGTGGGCAGGCCAAAGATCGTCCAGGTCTTCCAATCCAAAGATGGCACGGAGCGTTACCTGGTCCATTGCGAGGGAGAATACGCGCTGACGGTCGAAACGGTCTGGATGCCCGAGGGTGACGACGGCGAATCCGGCGACGGGACGGATCCATCGGACGAATCTGCGAAGCGTCATCAGCAAGCTACCCTCTGCGTCTCCAGCCAGGTGGGCTGCGCGGTCAACTGCCAATTCTGCCTCACGGCAAAGCTTGGCTTGCAGCGCAACTTGACTGCGGGTGAGATTGCCGGACAGGTGCTGACGGTCTTCGACCGCCAATGCGTCGAGGTTGGCCGCGACCGCGTAAACCTGGTCTTCATGGGGATGGGCGAGCCATTTCTGAACTATGACAATTTCATGGCTGCTGTGCGCCTGCTGGTGCGCGAGGCAGGCCTAAGCCCTCAGCGCATGACGGTCTCCACCTCCGGCATTGTCCCCGGCATCGAACGCTTCGCCGTCGAGCCGCCGGAGTTTCGCCCCAAACTTGCTATCAGCCTGAACGCGCCCAATGACCAAATCCGCAGTGAGATTATGCCCATCAACCGCAAGTGGCCGATTCAGACCGTCGTGGATGCCGTGCGCCTGGTCAAACTTCGCCCCCGCGAGCGGATTACCTTTGAATATGTTCTGCTGGGCGGGGTCACCGACCGCCCCGAGCAGGCCGCTGAAGTTGCCCGCCTGATTCGCCGGACGGGTTTGCCGGCCAAGGTGAATCTGATCGCCTGGAACCCCGGCTCCGGCATTGCGTATGCCACGCCGCAGCCGGAGGCCGTAGAAGCCTTCCGCAGCACGCTGATGGCCGCCGGCATTCCCGCTTACCTGCGAAAGCCGCGGGGCCGCGACATCTACGCCGCCTGCGGGCAGTTGAAGCGGACGGTGGAGGGATGAGTTTTCCGAATTGCAAGACGAAAGGCAAGCATTTTTAAAAGAAACTCTATCGACAAACGAATATGCAGCGGCTCCCCATCCTCTGCTGAAACTTACCAGAAAGAATGGGGAACCCTGCCTATGTCGAGCATTATTGCCGCGCCCGCTACTTGACCGGCTTTACCGCCGCCAGCCCGCGCACCTTCAGCATCGGGTTGATTGAAGGCTCCGCGCCGCGCCAGGTTTTATAAAGCCTGGCCAGATCTTCCGTGTTGCCGCGTGAAAGGATCATCTGCCGGAAGCGATCGCCATTGGCCCGCGTCAGGCCGCCATGATCTTCAAACCACTGATAGGCATCGTCGTCCAGCATCTCGCACCACAGGTACGCGTAGTAACCGGCGGCATAGCCGTTGCCCCAGATGTGCAGAAAATAGCTGGAGCGATAGCGCGGCGGCACCGTGCTGAGCAGAAGGTGCGTTTTGGTGAGCGCAGCGGTTTCAAAGCTGCCGGCGTCTGCAACAACAGCATCGGCTCCCATCGTATGCCACTGCATATCCAGTTCCGCCGCGGCGAGCAACTCCGTCAGCAAATACCCCTGGTTGAACGTCTCTGCCTTCTTGATCTTCGCGGCTAATTCCGCGGGCATCGGAGCGCCAGTCTTGTAATGCTTCGCATAATGGTTGAAGACCGCCGGATAGCTCGCCCAGTGCTCGTTAAACTGCGAAGGGAACTCGACAAAATCGCGGGGCACAGCGGTTCCGGAGAGGCTGGGATACATGGAGTTGGCAAAGATGCCATGCAGTCCATGGCCAAATTCGTGGAACATTGCCGTCACGTCTGAAAAGCTGATCAGTGCAGGCTCGCCCGCTGCCGGCTTGGTAAAGTTGGCCACGTTATAAATCACCGGCAGCGTGCCCAGCAGCCTGGACTGGCCGACAAATTCGTCCATCCAGGCTCCGCCGTTCTTGTTGTCGCGCTTGAAATAGTCGCAATAGAACAGCGCCAGCGGCCTTCCATTGCCGTCTATAACCTCGTAAACCTGCACGTCGGGATTGTAGACCGGGATGTCGGTGCGCCGCTTGAAGTTGATTCCGTAGAGCTCGTGCGCCGCATAAAATACGCCATTGTGCAGCACGTTGTTCAACTCGAAGTAGGGCCGGGTCTGCGCCTCGTCCAGATCGAATTTCGCCTTGCGGACCTGCTCGGAGTAGAAGTTCCAGTCCCATGGCTCGAGGGTAAATCCGCCATGCTGCGCGTCGATGATCGCCTGAATGTCCTTCCCCTCGCCCTGGGCGTTGGCGGTTGCCGCGGGAACCATCGCATCCATAAACTTGAGCGCTGCTTCCGGCGTGTGCGCCATCTGGTCTTCCAGCTTCCACGCCGCATAGTTCGGGTAACCAAGCAGCTTGGCCTTCTGCGCGCGCAGTTGCGCAAGCCGGATGATAATCTCGCGCGTATCATTTGCCCCGCCGCGCTCCGCGCGATTGATGGAATCCTCGAACAACGCCTGCCGCGCGGCGCGGTTGGTCAGCGATTGCAACTCCGGCTGCTGCGTGGTGTTCTGCAGGGTTACCACCCAGCCGTCTACCTTGCGATCCTTCGCGCTTTGCGCGGCAGCAGCGATCTCCGCATCGCTTAACCCAGCAAGAGCCGACTTGTCTTTGGTTGCATACGCGGCGTCCTTGGTGGCAGCCAGCAACCTGGAGATGAACGCCGTGGAAAGATTCGCTTCCTCTTCATTCATCTTCTTCAGCGCCGTTTTGTCGGCGTCATTCAAGCGCGCGCCGGCCAGCACGAATTGCTGATAGGTATACTCCACCAGGCGCAGCGATTCCGCATCCAGATGCAACGACATGCGCTTCTCATAAATCCTGGAGACGCGCTGAAACAGCTTGCCGTCCAGGTAGATTGCATCCTGCATGGCGGCCAGTTTCGGAGCCTCGTCATCCTGCACTTTTTGCAGCGCGGGATTCATGTTGGAGCCAGTGACTCCGTTGAAGACTTCCATCACGCGGTCAATCAACCGCCCGCTTTTTTCCATCGCTACAAAGGTGTTCTCAAAGGTCGGCTCCGCCGGGTTATCGGCGATTGCCCGCGTCTCCTTGACCTTCTGCGCAATGCCGGCCTCAATCGCAGGCTGGTAGTCGGCGTCCTTGATTTTGTCGAATGGCGGCGCCTGGAAGGGCAGCGTGCTCGGCGCATAGAAAGGGTTGCTGGGGCCAAAGCCCGCATCGGTTGTCTGCGCATTCATTTTGATTGGCGCCAATGTAATCGCGATCGCGATCAAGAAGGTTGAGAATAGCAAACGGAAAAATCGTGTCCGGCCCATTTGTGTTTTGTGCATGGCTGTATCTGCTCCCTTGGTCCGGAGAAAGTATACAGGAACACGCAAGCCCGGTGTTCTGCCTCTCATCCCGATGGAGGACGAGCCAGGGAGCAGGCACGCAAAGATGGACAGGTTCACCGTCTCGATGAACCTGCCGAGGCTGCTAACAGTATTAGTTGCTGGGCATGGCCATGGGCTTGACGCTGCCGCAATCCGGGCCTTTATACGTCGATGTGGAGTCGGAAGTCCATTCGACCTGCATCGGGTTGGGGCCTGCCTGCATCGTACCCTCAAAATGCACTTTGCCTCTTGCCTGATTGCCCAAAGGCCAAGAGGATTCCATATGTCCTTTGCCGTTCATCTTTCCGCTGCATATCATGTCGGCAGTCATCCCTGTCGCGTGCATGGAGACATTCACAATCTTGCAATCCTTGCTCTGCGACACCGGGGCGCCGTATTTGTCGATCATGGCCTGAGTCAGGCAAACCTGAGAGGTAATGGTGCTTCCGCTGAAGGGCGACTTCATTCCCGGGGGCATGGTCATTCCCGGAGGCATGGGCGATTTTTGCCAGGTCATCGTGGTGGTCATCTCCCAAAGGCCGGGCTTTCTGATGGCTTGTGCCGAGGCGGAAATAGCCACAGCCAACAGGCAAAAGCATAAAGTGATCCAAAGGTTAGTCTTGCGCATAGTCTCTCCTCGTGAAGTGCGCAAGCTCATAGCCGCGCGCTTTCACTTTATCGCAGTTCACAATCAGCAGGAAAGAGATATTTTATTCTCTGGCGGCATGAGCCGCGCCGCCCAGCGCCAGCAGCGCCTCGGTAACCCGTCCGGCAGCATGGCGCACCACGCTTTCTTCGCTGGCGAAGTTTCCGGTGATGCAACGCACCCCCAGAGATTCAATGCGTTCTACGTCTGGCGAAATCGCTGACGCTCCCTCTGCCGCGTATCTGGCCAGCGTCTCCGCAGAAAAGGCCGTTGTATTTACCAGGGCATAATCAAAGATGGGCGCCCGGGTGTGCTCGTAAATCCGTTCAATGTGCTGGGAGGCGGTTAGTCCAAGGCTTTCGTTGGCCTGGGTCATCAGGTTGCAGATGTATACACGCACGCCGCGAGCGCGCGCCAAAGCCGCGGGCATGCCCTGCACAAGCAGATTGCAAATGAGCGAAGTATACAGCGATCCGGGCCCCACCGTGATCAGGTCGGCGCACTCGATAGCCTCCAGCGTCTCCGGCAACGGAGCGGCGTCTCCCGGTTCAAGCATCAGTTCCTTGATGTGCTGGTGGCTGGCTGTAATTTTCGTCTCTCCGCTTACCAGCGAACCGTCATCCATGCGCGCTATCAGCGTCGCGTTGGCGGTCGTCACCGGGTAGATGCGCCCGCGCGTGGCCAGAATCTTTGATGCCAGCTGAATGGCATGGGCAAAATCGCCGGTAACCTCGGTAAGCGCCGCAACAAACAGGTTGCCGAAGTTGTGGCCTTCCAGCGCGTCGCCGGAGCGAAAACGATGGCCAAAAAGACGAGTAAGCACGTCTTCCTCTTCGCTGAGCGCCACCATGCAGTTGCGCAAGTCGCCGGGAGGCAGCATATTGAAGTCCCGGCGCAGCCTTCCGCTTGAGCCGCCGTCGTCGGTCACCGTTACCACCGCCGCCAGATCAGAGATGAAGACAGTTTCCAGTGAATCCTGGCCCGGGGTCATCACGTGCCGCCGCAACCCGCGGAGAAGCGTCGACAGGCCGGTGCCTCCACCGATGGCCACCACGCGCATTGCATGGCGTGGCAAGGCCGATTCAGCAGGTTGATGAGACAGTTCGGAACCCGGAGTCGAGGTAGAAAAAGAAGTCACGGGAGCCTATGGCACCTCGGGGTACAACAACTCGGTGAACCGGGGATCGTCCGCCATGTTCTGGAAGTCGTTGTCGACTCGCGCCTGAAGCCGGTTTCTGGAGTTCAGTTCAATCGCACGGGCCAGGTTGTCGAGGCACTCCTGGCTGCGGCCGGTGATGGCATCCAGCAGCGCCAGCCCGTAATGAGCGTAGTCCGCACCGGGATAAGCAGTAAGAATGGCGTTGAATTGTTCCCGAGCCTCTTCGTAGTAACCAGTATTCAGCTGCGAAACCGCGTAATCGTAGTGCTCTTCCGGCGTCAGAAAGGTGAGGCAATGCTGTTCCATCTGCCGCTGGCAGGTGGTTATGTACATCTTGCAGCGCTCCAGCAATTCAGGGGGCGCGACCGCAAGCAGCTTCTCAAAAGCTGCCAGCGCTTTATCGAACTTGCCCTGCTGCAACAGTTGCACCGCGGCCTGGTAGTGCTGGAAAGCCGGACCGGTGGCGGCATTGGAGTGGACACCGGCGATGTCGGACGTTACAGGTTTCTTCTTTTGGTCGTGCGCCAAGGATCAAGCCTCTTGCATCATGGTTTTGCCGGCAATACGCATCTTCAGTAGCAGTTGAGCCGAACCGCTGCCCGCAAAAAACTGCGCCCGGGGAATGCGCTGCTTAGCCACTGTTTATACGCACAACCCCGGCTTCCGTCAAGCCGCGAGCAAAACAGCCCTCATCTTTCGGCCGTTTTGGCCTGCGAAGTTTCGCGGTACATGGCCGGATTCAGAGTCGGGTCGTTGTACATTTTGAGCTGGCGGTAGAGCTTGAATCGCCGCCTGCCCTCCAGGGTTTCACGCCACAATGCGTCAAGGCAACCAGCCAGGTCCCGCCGCTGCTCTTCGAGAATCGCCAGCCGTTCCATGTTCCGCGCGGCGTGTCCGGCGGGCGCACCTGCGCGCTCCGCCTCTTCGCGGGTGTGATAGATCTTCAGAGCCAGAATCGAGAGCCGGTCAATCATCAGCCCCGGCGACTCGGAGTTCAGCTCCGCCGCCGGTCTGGGCAACCCCTTCGGCTCCAGCCAGGCCAGCAAAGCCTGGTCCAATTGCTCGGCCAGGTCGTTGCGCCGCTGGTTGGTCCGGTCCACGCGCCGCTTTACCCCGGCCAATTCGGCATCGCTTGCGCCTGGAGCCCTGGCCTCGTCCTCAATGTGCCAAAGCTCGATGTTGGCACGATGCTGCCGGCCAACAGCCTCCAGCCAATCCGAACCAGCCGCGGCCTCCGCGGCCTTTTGGTGCCAGGCGAGCGTCTCCCGATCCTGCAGTTCCACAATCTGCTCTGCCGAAACCATTCTGAACAATCCCCCGATGGACCTTAATTCCAGTCCCTCGCTTCTCTATCGATCCCTGCTTGCAGCGTCCATGGTAGAACCATCCTCGCTCCCGGGTCCAGAGCGAGATTCCCTTCCCCGCCCAAAACCGTCACAATAAGGCGTGGACCCTTTTGCATTTCGTGCCCCTTCGGGCGGCAACCACATCTCTTGGCAGATTCTAGCGGCGCTGGCAACCCCAGCCCTCTGCTCGCTCCTTCTGCTCGCAGCCGCGCCGGCCCCTGCTCATGCGCAGCCTCTACAGCTTGAGCAGCAATTACCGCCCGTTGCGCAAATCATCCCCGCCGGTACACTGGTCAGCGTTCAAGGCGTCGTGCTGAACGCGGCCACCGGCCAGCCGTTGCCCCGCGCGCTGGTGCGCATTGAAGGCGACGCCAGCACCGGCGCCCTCACCGATGGCGAGGGCCGCTTCCTGATCCCCAGCCTGCCCTTAGGTCCGCAGGAGTTTCAGGTCATCAAGCCCGGTTTTCGCGATCCAAGCGCCACAGGTAACGATTCAGAGCATAACGTGCTCGTCGCCGCCGAGATGCCGGACCTGGTCTTCACCCTCTTGCCAGAAAGCTCCATCAGCGGCCAGGTCGGCCTGTCTACAGGAGATCCAGCGGAAATGATCACCGTCAACCTGCTCCGGCTGGTAGTGCTGCATGGCCGGGCCGAGTGGGCAACGGTGCAGAGAAAACGCACGGACGCCGAGGGCTTCTATCGTTTTGGCGAACTGCGGGACGGCACCTATACCGTTGCGTGCAGCCCGTCGCCGGAGAGCATGCCTGCCGGTACGCTGATAGAGCCCGATAAGAGCGCGAATATTGAACTGAGCGGATACGCGCTCACCTACTACCCGAATGCGCGCCAAATGGCCGGCGCGGGCAAGATCCGCCTGGGACCCGGCGAGCAGGTTCAGGCAAATATCGATCTCACGCTTGAGCCTTTTTATCCCGTGACGGCAACAATTCTAGTCCCCAACGCGGGAGGAACCTTGTTGTCAGCCGGTCCGGCCGACAACCCAGTCCCTCCCACTCCCATGCTTTTGGACAGCGATTATCACCTTGCCGCTTATCTCCCCCGCTACGACGCCGCCACGCAGACCGTTCAGGCTGTTCTCCCCGACGGAAACTATGCGTTGACGCTTACCGTCCCAGCCCCTGCAATCTCTGCCGCCGAAACCTTCGAGCCAACGCAGGGTTTGGGTTTTCGCCGTCCAAACTATTTCACAGGCATGACGGTCTTTTCCGTCGCCGGCCAGGCCATCAAAAACCTTCGCATTCCTCTCTTCGCACCGCCCGGCTACCCTCTCCATCTACGCGCACAGTCAGACAGCCTGGCGCAATCCGGCGCCTTTCCAACAACTGGCCTCAGTTCAGCCATGCAAACCTCCCTGGCTCATGCCGGTGAGCCTCTTCTCAAGCCGGACGACGAATCAGGCATGTTCGCCGACGGCCCTGACAGCTTCGACCTCATGCGCGCGCCTTTGTTTTCATATTGGGTGCACACCATGGTCTACGGCAAGGGATTATGCGCCGGCGAGCTGACCGCCAGCGGGATTAACCTTGCCCGCGAGCCGCTAATATTGAGTTTTTCCGGCCCGCCGGGGCCAATGGAGTTCACACTGCGCAACGACTGCGCCCGCCTCAATCTCTCGCTGCCTGCGGCACTTACGGCATTTCGTCCCGGCATCGAGCCCGTCTACACGGTTTATGTAGTCCCTGACTTTGACACCACCGAAGACGTCCGCCCGGTAACACTTCGCCCCTCCTCCGGAGGAACCCTCACCCTGCAGCAGCTCTCGCCGGGCAACTATCATGTCTTTACATTCATGCACCCGGTGGAGTTGGAATACAGAAATCCGGCAGCGATGGCTCGACTGCCCAACGCAGGCCAGCCGGTTACTCTCCCTTCCGGCGGCGACGCCAGTCTTGTGCTGGAGGTGCCGGAGCCATGATGCCCCGCGCCTGCTCAATGGGATTTTTTTGCGCCGCCTTCAGCCTGCTTCTGCTGATTGCCGCCGGGGCAGTTTCCATATTTCCTCAAAGCTCTCCTCCGCCCTCAGCCGATGCGCCTTTCGCCGCTAAACCTGCCGCGGCAAAGCTCTATCGCATCGCTGGAACCATCCTCAACAGTTCCACCGGCGATCCGGTTTCCCACGCCACGGTAGCCCTGCTCGCCATGGACAACAAGCGCACCATCGCCTCAACCGCCAGCGGTGACGACGGGAGTTTCTCTTTCGATGGATTGACTGCGGGCAAATATTCCTTGAGAGCCTCCCGGCGCGGATACCTTCCGGCCTTTTACAACGAGCATGAACAGTACAGCAGCGCCATTGTCACCGGAGATGACCAGCAGACCGAAAACATTCCTTTTCGCCTCACCCCCGAAGCCTCTATCGAGGTCAATGTCATCGACGAGGCCGGAGACCCGGTTGATAAGGCCAGGATTCTCTGCTTTCGCCGCGAGCACAACTACGGAGTTGGAGAACGAATCGTCGCAATCGCCAACTCCATCACCGACGATGCGGGTTCACGGCATATTTACGGGATGAAGCCTGGCGAGTATTTTGTCGCCGTCACGGCCCAGCCCTGGTATGCCATGCACAACTCAGCCTCTCTGGGAGCCTCCGTACCCTCGCCGGGAGTCAACCCCTCCCTGGACGTGGCCTACCCGGTCACTTACTTCGACAGTGTCACCGACGAAGCCTCTGCGTCGCCCATCACCCTTGCCGCCGGCGCACGCGAAAGAATCACTGTCACCCTCCACCCTGTGCCGGCTCTCCATCTGGAGGTGCCCGTCCCGCAGGGCCAGGAATATGCCCTTCCTCCGCCAAAACTTCGCCAATCCATCTTCGGCACGAACCTCCCCTCGGAGGGTTCCGGCTTTGGCTCCCCCGTAATCATCGCAAACGGCACGGCCGAATTTGCTGGCCTTCCTCCCGGCCACTATGAACTGCAACAGGGTGATCCGCCCCGCATCGCCGATCTAAATGCCTCGGCCAGCCAGCAGGTTCTTCCCGGCGCCGGCACTCCCACAGCGGCCATTCATGTGACGTTGCGGAACGCCAATGGATCTGCCCTGCCGGACAAACTGCACCTAGCCCTCAACTGGGCTGACCCGGCGCATCCCCGGACGCGGATCGTCGCCGCATACGGCAAGGAGGAAGCCAGTTTCGAGGCCGTTCCGCCGGGCGTCTATGATCTGATGGTCCTGAGCGATGATGAAAGCTGGCTGTATCCGGTAGCTTCCATTACCACTAACGGCCATACGCGGCCTCGGAACAAGATCACCGTTGGCGACCATCCGCTCTCGCTGGCCGTCACACTGAGCCCCATAGATACCCGTATCGAAGCCTTCGCCCGAAAAGGAGGCAAGGGTCTGGCCGGTGCAATGGTGGTGCTGGTCCCCAATGACCCAGCCAGCCACATGGACCTCTTCCGCCTCGACCAGTCCGACTCTGATGGCAGCTTCGCCCTGCAAGGCGTTTCTCCCGGCCATTACACTCTGGTGGCCATCGAAAACGGCTGGGGGCTGGAGTGGGCCCGCCCCGAAATCATCAGCCGCTATCTTGCCCAGGGAATCCCTGTTACGGTGACTGCGGCCTCTGGCAAACTATTGCGGCTTTCCACTGCCGTCCCCGTGCAAAGCCGTTAACCCGTGCCTGGCCAAAACAAAGCTGCAAGCACTTCTTCCAACCGGCCCCGAGAGGGTAATCTAAGAGAGCATAGCTTATCCAGGTTTCCGGTCTGGGCTACGGCGGCCGCTTGAGGGGTTTGCCCCCAAACAGCGGTGCGGTAGACACCACAATGCACTGAGGAGAGTCCCAAATTGAAGAGGAAGTTATTGCTTTCGATTCTGGCCATGATTCCGGCCGTGTTTATGCCCCTGGCGGCCACAAGCCAGTTCATCCATAGCCGCGGAGCAGCCCCAACCCAAAGACCTGCATCCACTACCAAGTACGAGGTTCTTATCGGCTACGGCTACACCAGCCTCAACCAGGTCAACCAATCCCGCTATGGATTGCAGGGCCTTAACGCTTCGGTGACGCGCGACTGGGGCAGGTTTTTCGGCGTCACAGCCGACGGAGCCTACTACAGGTTTCCCCTTGCCAAACCCGCAATTGAAAACAGCACATTGACCCCCACGTTAGATGCCTTCTTTATGGGGCCCGTGCTGCACGCCAAACTCTTCTCGCATTACGATGGATTTGTGCGCGCGCTGCTCGGCGCGGAACATGTCGGCGGCGTGAATGCCTATCCTGATCTCTCCTTTGCCGGAGGAGTCGGCGTCGGCCTGGACTACAAAATGAAGGGGCACTTCTCGCTGCGCGCCTCGGGCGACGATATCGCCTCCTCGTTTGTCGCGCCAATTTATCCCGCCGGCTCTGGAAATGTCTGCACGGTTGGCTCCGGGTGCTCGCCTCATATGCACCGCAGTTCCCGCGCCTCCATCGGCCTGGTTTACAAGTTCTAATGAGCTGAGCCGGAACAATCGCTGCCGCTATTCCGCTAGACAACAAAGGCCTTCCCGTGGGGAAGGCCTTTGTTGTCTATTCCCTATTCCCTATTCTCTGTTTTTCAACGCCCGCTTCAGAATCTTCTCCATTGCCGCCTTCAATTCCGCGTACTCGGCCGGTGAAATCTTGCCGGAGACTTTGTCGCTCTCCAGCGCGAAAATCTCCTCTTTGAGCGCATTCAGAATTCCTGCGCTTCCTGTCGCATGATGCGCGACAGCCTGAACAGTGCCGCCCGCCACGGCAGCGCCCGCGGCAGGCTTGCGCAGCAGGAAAGCCGCCGCGGCTGCCAGTAACAGCACCAGCAGGGTAAGAATGTACCACTTGTACTTCGAAAGCGGATCGGGAGTGTTGATGGGGTTGGCCATTCCGCCGCCGGGTTGCCCGCCGGCCGCGGTGGCGTCCTGGCTGCCTGCGCCCGGTTGCTGGCCGCCTGATGCCTGTCCCTCGCGGGGAATCGATCCTGTGCCGGAGACCGTAAACTCCAGGGCCTTGCCGGGAACCACATTCTTGGCGACAAAGGTCTGAAAGCTCGGGTCCTGAGGCGCGGAGATAAACGAGGAGCCTGCACCCGCGGTAAAAGTCATGCTCTTGGGCATCATCGCCCATACCGTTCTGGCCGGTATCGTCATCTGCGGATGGAAGGTGAACTTGCCTCCGCTGTACGGCAATTCGTATTCAATCTGGAAGAGCGTGCTCTTTTCGCCATCGTCGGGCTGAATGGGGAAGTTGAAGGAATAGTGCCCCTTCGATCCGCTGGAATCCAGCTTGAGCGACGTGGGCAGGCCGCTGGGGCGCTGCGCTGATGCTCCGTCCACCTCGGCCTCAGCCGGCAGCACAATCTCAAAGCTGCGCGGGCTCCACTGCGTGCGCGGAGGCATGCTGGCGTTGTGCACGGCGTACCGCTCCACCACGCGAAGCTGGCCATTGGCGCTATCCACAATGCCCACCACATCCTCGTCGATGATTACGCCATCAACTTTCGCGGCCACGTCGTATACCGCGAGATCGCCAGCCGCAGTTCCCTCCGGCGCGCCGATAAAGTAGGTCGCGCCCTGGTGGGTTACGCGCACCAGGTAATTGCTGTGCCCGGGCTTGGTCAGCTTGTAGTGCCCGCCGGAGTCGGTAGTTGTCCTGGCAGCCTCGCCCATCCCGGCCTGCACATCTACCAGCACCACGGTATCGCCTACGGAGGGCTTGCCGGTGGTCTTGTTGGTCACCGTGCCGGTGATTTGAGCCTGCGCCCACACGCCAGTCAGCAGCAGGCACAGGGAGGCGCTAAATGCGATCTTGATCATTCTCATAGTCGTTTGAAAATCCTTCTGTTGCAGTCAATCTCTGTTCAATTACCAATGCTAAATCCCGAACCGCTGTTACAGCGATTCGAACAACGCGAACGCTTGAGCGTGTTTCAGAAATGCCCAGAGGATTAAGATTTCGACCCCTCGGGGCTAAAGCCCGGAATCTTCTCTGTCTGAATGGCGGCGCAGCTTAAGCCGCGCCCTTTCAAAGCAGTTTAATTCTCACTCCACGGCAACAAATGCTCACGCCCGCTGCAAAAATTCAATCTCTGCCGTCAACACTGCCGACTCGTTTTCCAGTTGCGCATGCTGCGCCTGGAACTCTGCCTCCGGATACTTGCCCGCCTTGAATTCGAAGTTCAAATCGCGCAGGTTTTCGTTCAACTGCTCTTTGCGCTCCAGCAGGTAATCCAGCCGCGTCTTTTCCTGCTGGCTGGCAGAAACGTCGGGCCGGAACGTGTAATACAGCAGCACAAGCAGCAGCAGCACTCCAGCTACAATTCCCTGAGTTTCCGTCATCGCTTACCAACCTCCTCCGTCGCTGATACTAACCACCGTTCACTGTCCACTGTTCACTGTCCACTGTTTCGGCGTAAGCGACACTAGCGTACCGATAATCATCAGCACCACCCCGACCCAAAGCCAGCTCACGAGCGGATTCAGAAAGGCCTTGATTACGGGTTGTCCGGTGTCCTGGTTGGTGCCTTCATAGACCACGTACAAATCCCATCCGGGAACCGAGTGGATGGCCACCATGGTTTGCGGCTGCCCGCTGGCCAGGTAAACCCGCTTTTCCGGCGTCATCTGGAAGAGCTTGTTGCCGCCTTTGTAAACATCCAGTTGGGCGTACTCGGTGTTGTAGTTGGCGTTCGCGTCCTGCGTGGCGCCAACGTTTTCCAGCGTGTATGAGCCGATGGTCAGCGTGTCGTGCAGCGCCAGTTCCTTCTCTTCGCTGCGGTTGAAGGCCGATCCGGCCAGACCCACCACTACTATCACCACGCCGATGTGCACCATGTAGCCGCCGTAACGCCGCGTATTGCGCCGAATCAGCGTGTACATCGACACAAAATAATTTCGCCCGCTCTGCCGCGCAATCACCCATGCGCCGCGCAGGTACTCCGACAAAATCGCCGTCAGCACGCCGCCCGAAAGGCCAAATGCGACCAGCGCGTAAAAGTGACTCTGATTGAATACGCCGTCCTGCCAGGGCCGCACACCCGCCAGCAGGCAGGCAATCACCGTCACCCACAGCGCAATCACCGGCAGCAGAAAATTGTTGCGTATGCTCTTGAACGACGATGCGCGCCACGGCAGCAGCGGCCCCACGCCGGCCAAAAACAGCAGGAACAGACCGATGGGCACGGCCACGCGGTTATACCAGACCGCGTCCACCGTCACTTTTGCGCCCTCGATAAATTCGCTCATGATGGGGTAAAGCGTTCCCCACACAATCACAAAGCAGGCGGCCAGCAAAACCAGGTTGTTGAACATGAAACTGGATTCGCGGCTCACCAGAGACTCCACATGCTGCTCGCTTTTCAGGTGGTCGCGCTGCAGGATGTACGTGAAAATGCACACCGCCGCCACAATCACCATGAAGACCATGAACCAGTAGCCGATCGACGACTCGGCAAAGGCATGCACCGAACTCACCAGCCCGCCGCGCGTCAGCATGGTGCCCAGCAGGGTCAGCAGGAAGGTGGAAAAGATCAACCACACGTTCCAGCTCTTCATCATGCCCTTTTTTTCCTGCATCATCACCGAGTGCAGAAAGGCCGTTCCCGTAAGCCAGGGCATCAGGCTGGCATTCTCCACCGGGTCCCAGCCCCAGTAGCCGCCCCAGCCCAGCACCGCATAGGCCCAGTGCATCCCCAGAAAAACGCCGGCCGTCAAAAACAGCCAGGTCACCATGGTCCAGACACGGGTAATCTTGATCCACTTCTCACCGGGATAGCGCATCATCAGAGCGCCCAACGCAAACGCAAACGGCACCGAAAATCCCACGTAGCCCAGGTAAAGCAGCGGCGGGTGAATCACCATCTCCGGGTATTGCAGCAACGGATTCAGCCCGTTGCCGTCGGCTGGCACAGGCATCCCCGGAGCCCAGCCCGGCAATAGCGAAAACGGCGGCGCGGCAAAATTCAGCACCACCAGAAAGAAGACCTGAATCGAAGCCAGAATCGTGCCCGCGTAGGCGTAGAGCCGCACGTCCTGCCTGTGCCGCAGCCGCAGAACAAACCCGTAGGCCCCCAGCAGCCATGCCCACAACACCAGCGAGCCTTCCTGGCCGGACCAGAGAGCGGAAAACTTGTACGCCGCCGGCAACGCGCGGTTAGAGTGCTCCAGAATGTAAGTGATTGAAAAATCGTTAGCAAAAACCGACCAAACCAGCGCAAACGCCGCCGCCGTAATCGCCCCAAACCCCGCGATCCCCGCCCGCCGCGCCGTATCCGCCAGCCTTTCCGGTGAAACCCGTGTGGGTAGCCCGGTAGCCAGCAACCGCAGCGCCAACGCCCCCGCCAACAGGTTGTAGGCGGCCAACGCCAACCCGATCAGAAGTGCAAAACTGCCAAATGTTGCCATTTATTCTCCGCCATTGATTCTAAAACGCTTCCCGCACTTTGCCGAGTGCCCCATCCATTTCGCGCACTATGCGAAATGGGTGGGAATCGACGAACTCCCGAGCGGCCTCCCGGTACACTCATTCTCAACCCATCATAGTCGCTTTTAGTGTGATCTGGCTCACATGCCGGCAGTCGTATCCAATATTGCACTTCCTCACCCAAACAAAAATTCCTTCTCCCGCAGCTCCCTGATCGAGTCCCGCAGCCGCGCCGCCCGCTCGAACTCGAACTTCTTCGCCGCCTCGCGCATCTCCGTTTCCATCTTGGTAATGTACCCGTCCAGCTCGACCTGTGTGGCAAACTCCGGCAGGTCTGCCGTTTCCTCCTCGGCCACATCCCCATACTCCGCCTTCAGAATCGCTGCCAGCCCCATCTCCACCGGGCTGATAATCGACTGAGGCGTAATCCCGTTCTGCTCGTTGTAGGCCGTCTGAATCCTGCGCCTACGATCCGTCTCATCCATTGCACGGCGCATGGAGTCGGTGATTCTGTCGGCGTACAGGATGGCTTTTCCTTTCAAGTGGCGGGAGGCGCGGCCCATGGTCTGAATCAGGGAGCCGGCGGAACGCAGAAATCCCTCCTTGTCCGCGTCGAGAATTGCGACCAGCGAGACTTCGGGAAGGTCGAGGCCCTCGCGCAACAGATTGATGCCGATCAGGACGTCGAATTCGCCCTTGCGCAAGCCCGCCAGCAGCTTCACCCGCTCCAGGGTTTCGATCTCCGAGTGCATGTACCGGCAGCGCACATCCACTTCGGTGTAGTAGCCGGCCAAATCTTCGGCCATGCGCTTGGTCAGGGTTGTCACAAGCACACGCTCATGGCGGCTGGCGCGGTCGCGGATCTCGGCCAGCAGATCGTCGATCTGGCCTTTGACGGGGCGAATCTCAACCTGCGGGTCAACAAGGCCTGTGGGACGAATTACCTGCTCCACCACCACGCCTGCCGAGCGCGTCAATTCGTACGGTCCCGGTGTTGCAGAAACATAAATCGTTTGATGAATACGATTCTCGAATTCCTCAAATTTCAGCGGGCGGTTGTCCATCGCCGAAGGCAGGCGGAATCCGTAATCAACGAGGTTCTGTTTGCGGCTCCGGTCTCCGTGCCACATGCCATGCACCTGCGGAATGGTGGCGTGGCTCTCGTCGATAAAGAGGAGAAAATCGCGGGGAAAATAATCCAGCAGCGTCGGCGGAGGCTCGCCCGGCAGACGGCCGCTGAAGTGCCGCGAGTAGTTCTCAATGCCGTGGCAGTAGCCCATGGACTTGATCATCTCCAGGTCGTAGCGTGTCCGTTGATGAACGCGCTGCGCCTCTACCATGCGGCCTTCGGCCTCCAGTTGAGGCACCCACTCGTTCAGCTCCGCCACAATCGAATCAATGGCCAGGGCCTTGGTCTCCGGCTGCATCACATAATGGCTCTTGGGATAAATCGGGAGCCGCGCATACTTCTGCTTCACCGTGCCGAAGAGCGGATCAATCTGCGAGAGCGACTCAATCTCGTCGCCGAATAGCTCAATGCGATAAGCCGTCTCGTCATACGTTGGATAGACCTCAATGATGTCGCCGCGCACGCGAAAAGTGCCGCGCCGGAAGTCGGTATCGTTGCGCTCGTAGAGAATTTCGACTAATCGCCGCGTAATGTCCTTGCGGCTGATCTTCTGCCCTTTCTCCAGCAGCAAGAGCATCCCGTAGTAAGCCTCTGGCGAGCCCAGCCCGTAGATGCAACTGACGGAACTGACAATGATGGCGTCGCGCCGCTCAAACAAACTCCGCGTGGCCGAGAGGCGCAGTTTGTCCAACTCCTCGTTCACCGTCGCTTCCTTTTCGATATACAGATCGCCGGCGGGAATGTATGCCTCGGGCTGGTAGTAGTCGTAATAACTCACAAAGTATTCGACGGCATTGTTGGGAAAGAACTGCTTGAACTCGTGATAGAGCTGGGCGGCGAGGGTCTTGTTGTGCGCGAGAATCAAAGCCGGCCGGTTGGACTGCTCGATGATCTTGGCCATGGTGAAGGTCTTGCCCGAGCCGGTGACTCCGAGCAGCACCTGGTGCTTCTCGCCTGCGGCAAGGCCATTCATCAGCTCGGCAATGGCCCTCGGTTGATCTCCGCGCGGCTTGTATGTCGTCACCAGTTCAAAGTCCATGCGTAGGATTATACCTCAGATGGCGAAGATTGAGCGAAGACTATGGGTTGAGTGTTGAATGGATTAAGGGTTGAACCCGAACCTATCAAATCCTAGAGCCTTTCCAGCATTCATGCATCGATTTGCGTAATATCGGATATGTGACCTTCAAAAAACGAATTCTACTCCCTGCGCTCCTGCTTGTTCCCTGCCTTACATTCGCCCAATCGCCAGTCAAGGCGACCGCGGAGAAGCTCGAACCGCCAGTCAAGGCGACTGCGCAGAAGCTCGACACGACTGCTGAGTCGCTCGGGCAGTCGGTGTCCCACGCGCTCGCCGTCCAGCCGCCCTTTGATCCAGCTGACTATAAACCGTTGAGCGGTCAGCAGCGTTGGCAGCGATGGCTCAACGAAGACGGCCGCTCGCCTTCCATTCACATCGAGTCCATTGCAACCGCGACTTATTTGCAGGTCATCCCGGATCCATCCGCATGGGGACGCACTGGCGGCGGATACGCCCGGCGGCTGGGATCGAGCTACGGCAGCAACCTGATTCAGAACACGGTGCATGAGAGCATGGCGGGAATGGCGGGCACAGACCCACGCTACTTTGCCTGCTCCTGCACTGGATTTTTTCATCGCTCGGGACATGCGATGAAGATGACTTTGATTACTTACAATCGCAGCGGCCAGGAAACGCTGGACATTCCACAGCTTTCCGGCGCATACGGCAGTTCGATGATTGAAGCCATGTGGTGGCCGCGCCACTATACCGCGCTGACGCAGGGCGTGCAGACAGGGCATTTGGAGATGGGCTTCATCGGAGCGGAACATCTGGCGCAGGAGTTCGCTCCGGAGTTGAAGCGCCTGTTGCATCTGCGCTTTTGAGTACTGACACGCAGGACCGGTTTTTCGGAGTTGAATAGCGCCGGTGCTAGCATGGTGCACATGAATTCAATCAACCGCCGTGAAATGATCAAGCTGGGTTCGGCGGGCTCGCTTGCCGCGCTGGCCGGCGCCGCGCCTGAAAGCGTGGCCGAAGCTCTTAACCCGCATCCTGCAGTGGCAAAATGGGATGTTTTTGAGGTAGAGTTTCCGGGGCCGTCTTCGGGAAATCCATTCATCGAAGTGGAGTTATCGGCGAGTTTCACGCTGGAGCACAGAACCGTTCAGGTTGACGGGTTCTACGACGGCGCAGGAAGCTACAAGCTGCGCTTTATGCCCGACGCCGAAGGCGAATGGCGCTACACCACCCGCAGTAATGTGGCCGCGCTCAGCGGACTGGCAGGAAGGTTTTTGTGCAGTCCGGCGGCGGCAGGCGTGCACGGGCCGGTTGGAGTGCGCAACACTCACCACTTTGCCTATGCGGACGGAACGCCGTACTTTCCCTTTGGAACCACTTGTTATGCGTGGGTGCATCAGACCGAAGAGTTGCAGCGCATGACGTTGCAGATGCTCTCCGGCGCTCCGTTCAACAAGATTCGCATGTGCGTATTTCCCAAGAGCTACGCATACAACCACAATGAGCCGCCGTATTATCCCTTTGAGCGCAGCGCGGCGGGTGAGAATGATTTTTCGCGGCTCAACCCGGCATTTTTCCGGCATCTTGAAGAGCGCATCGCCGATCTGCGCAAGCTGGGAATCGAAGCCGACCTGATTCTCTTTCATCCCTACGACAACTGGGGCTACGCGACGATGCCGCCCGAGGCCGACGATCGCTATCTGCGCTATGTGGTGGCGCGGCTTTCGGCTTATAGAAATATCTGGTGGTCGATGGCCAATGAATACGACTTGATGAAGGCCAAGTCCGTGCAGGACTTCGACCGCTTCTTCCACATCGTGGAGCAGCGAGATCCGGTGGGGCATCTGCGCAGCGTGCATCACTCCGGCCCTATGTACGATTATGGGCATCCGTGGGTGACTCACGCCAGTTTGCAATCTCACGATTTCGATGCGGCTCCCGGATTCCTGAAAGCCTGGCGCAAGCCGGTGGTCTATGACGAAGTGATGTATGAAGGCAATCTGGACCGGCGCTGGGGCAATCTTACCGGCGAAGAACTTACCCGGCGCTTCTGGCTTGGCGTGATGGCCGGATGTTATGTGACGCATGGCGAAACTTATCTCGATCCTGAGCATCCGGCGGAAGAAAATTCGACGGCGGCGATTGTATGGTCGAATGGCGGGGCGCTCAAAGGCGCGAGTCCGGCGCGGATCGGATTTCTGCGCAAGCTGGTGGAGGAGACCGCGGAAGATGCGGGTCCGCAAGCCGCAAGGACTGGACTGGAGGCGGGCGCAACTCAGTACTATCCCAATGCCTTCACGGTGGACGCCGGCGGCAAGCAGTCGCAGCAGGTCTTTTTCTACTTCGACTATCATCAGCCGATTCAGTATGAATTTCCGCTGCCGGAGGGAACCTTTACTGCTGAACTGATTGACCCGTGGGCCATGACCATCACCGCACTGCGGGGAAACTTCCGAGGCAAGACGAAACTGAAACTCCCTGGGAAGCCCTACCAGGCAGTGCGATTCAGGCGAGTGGCAAATTAGGACTTCGCGATACAATGCTTGCAACCGAGGAGGTTCCATGCGCCGCATACTTTTTGCCGCTCTCGCCGTTGTCTTTGCCGTAACGCTGGCAGCACCATTGCATGTATTGGCCCAGGGCGCGCCGCCGCAGGTGAGCGGGGACCAGCCGTACACCATCGAGTACTACTACAAGTGCCAGTGGGGCCATCAGGCGGAGTTTCTGCAACTCTTCCTCAAGAACCACTATCCGCTGCTTAAGAAGATTCAGACGACGGGCCGCATACTTTCGATCAAGATTGAGTCGCCGGCTTACCACACGACCGAAGACGGACGCTGGGATTATCGCGTCACGATCCGCTACAAGAACTCGACGGTAGCCACCACCGCGAATCCCGAAGAAGAGAGCTTCAAGAAGCAGTTGTGGCCGGATCAGGCGACGTATGAAAAGGAAGAGCAGCGGCGGTTTGAAATTCTTGCCGGGCATTGGGATTTGCCGGTGACGGACATAACGCCCAGGGATTAGGGAAGTAGGGACGAATTGCCGCGTGAGGTCTGTGCTTTCCCGCCCATTCCGCAAAAGGCGCGGAATGGATGGTACGCCAGATTTGTCTGCTCAGATGGCGACTCGCTCTTCCCTGTTCCTATTCTCTGCTCTTCCACAGCCGCACCAAATCTTCAGCGGCTTCCGCCCACTCCGAAAATTCAAATTCGAATCCAGCATTGAGCAATTGTCCGGGAACCGCGCGGCAACTTTGCAGTACGAGTTCCGGCTCAGTGCGCATGAAGACTGCTCCGAGCAGGATGGCCAGCGACGGCGCAGGCAGACCATTGGGCACATCCCAGGCCCAGCGCAGAGCCGCCATGAATTCGCGATTTGTCACGGGATTGGGCGCAACCATGTTGACTGGTCCGTTCAAATCTTCACGGCCAATCAGAAACTCCACGGCCCGCGCGTAGTCCGCTTCGTGAATCCAGGGGACGAATTGGCGGCCGTTGCCCTGCTTGCCGCCGAGGCCCGCGCGCACCAGATTCGAGAGCACTCCAAAGGCGCTGCCCGCCGTGGGGCTGAGAACCACTCCGCTGCGCAGGGCCACCTTGCGGGTGCGCGGCGTTTCCGCGGCGAAGAACGCTGCCTCCCAATCCCGAGCCACGCGTTTTGAAAAATCGCGGCGGCGGCACCATCGTTCAGAATTTTTCGATCCGGAGGGAGGTGGGGGTTTTAACCCCCGCATAAAGTCCTCTGAATCCGGGCGGGCTTTAGCCCCGGAGTCAAGTTTTTCAGAATCGTCTCCCGCCGGCTCTTCTCCGCCTAGTTCGCCCGTCGATTCATCCAGCGGCAGATCCACTCCGTCCGCGCCGGTCGCCCGCTGGTAGATGGTGGCCGCGGAGGCATTCATCCACACGCGCGGTGGATTGGCCAGCCCTGCAATTACTTTACCCAATAGCTTCGTAGAATCGATGCGCGAATCGTAAATCTCCTGACGGTTTTCCGCGTTGTAACGGCAGTTCACGCTGCGGCCGGCAAGATTGATGCAGGCGTCCGCGCCCTCCAGGTATTCGGTCCAGGGGCCGGCATCGTCGCTGTCCCAGTGAACCGTCTGCCACGGAGCCGTGTATGGGCCGCGAGTGAGCACGACCACTTGATGACCGGACTCAGTGAAGTGGCGCGCCAGCGCCTGGCCAACTTGCCCGCTGCCGCCGGGCAGCACAATGCGCAGTGGACGTTGCGTCGCGGTTTCAATCATATCCATGGATTCAGCTTACGATGTCGCATCGGCACGTGCATCCGCCGTCGCCCTGGGACTGAGCGCCGAAGTCCAATCCGCGGGCGAATCCACCAGCACATCGGGTGGAGTTCCAGTGAGACCTTCGGGAGCGAGGCCGAAGGTGCAGCCCAGGCACCACGCGCCGGCATTCCGCGCCGTTTCCACGTCCACCTGGCTGTCGCCAATCATCACCGTCTCTTCCGCGCTTGCGCCGGCCTCGCTCATCAGCGCCCGCAATCCCTCGGGATCGGGCTTTTTGGTGGCGAAGCTGTTGCCGCCGTAGATATTCAGAAAGTAAGGCGCCAGACCCAGTGCCGCGCAGATGTCGCGCGCCGGGCGAACAGGCTTGTTGGTCAGCACGGCCATCGCTCTGGCCGGCCCGCCCGGCCCGTCGTGCAACTGCTTGAGCGCGGCCAACGCCTCCAGAACTCCTTCGTAGGCGTATGTAAAATCCAGCTTGTGCGCACGATAGTAGTTGAGAAAATAGGTGTAGGCAGCGGCCAGCTTTTCCTCGTCAACCTCAGCGCTGTCAGCCGCAGCAAAAGCTCTGCGCACCAGCATCAAGGCCCCGTTGCCGATGAATCCGGCGATGGTTTCGTCGGCCAGAGGCTTGCGGCCAAACTCAATCAGGGTCGCGTTGACGCTGTTGCACAAGTCCTGCGCGGAGTCGATCAGCGTGCCATCCAGATCAAAAACCAGCAATTTGAGAGAATCAACCGGAATCGGGCGAAGAATACGAACCATGATTCCAGTGTAATGGGTACTGAATCGTCTTTCATCAACTCCGGGTTCAGGTGCGATGATGGATGCTGAAGCCGGCGCGCGGCGCACGGCAGTTATGCCCTTTTGAAAAGGAGCTGTTTCGTGAAAAAGCAAGCTACATTTTTTGCGGCTGCGGTTTTTGCCCTGACTTTTGTCTCTCTACCTTTGTCTGCGCAAAAGCCCGCAGCGCAACCGGCAAGCAGAGTAAGCGTTTATGCGCCTGCCGAGCGCATTCCAAATTTCGAAACCATAAAAGCAAAGCTCAAGCAGTATCACGAATGCACCTGCACCTGCGGCTGCTACGCTAAAGACCTGGAACATCAGGCCGATCGGGCCATTGCCATTCTGCGGACCCGCGCAGCAAGCCACCGCACTGACGAAAAACTTGCCATGGTATTGGACATCGACGAGACCTCTCTCTCCAATTACACAGAGATGGTCAAGGCCGATTTTGCATTCGACAGCGCCGTCTTCAACGCCTGGCTGAATGAGGCAAAAGCTCCCGCTATTCCGGGAACGCTGCGGTTGTATCAGGAAGCCGAGAAGCTGGGCGTGAGCGTTTTCTTTATCACCGGCAGATCGGATACCACCCGCGCTGCTACGGAGCGAAACCTCCGCGAGCAGGGATTTGATCACTGGCAGCAGTTGTATATGCGCTCTGCCGCACAATCCTCAGAGCCAATGTTGGTCTTCAAATCCGGCGAGCGGGGTGAAGTTGTCGCGCAGGGATACCGCATTGTGCTCAACGTCGGCGATCAGTGGAGCGATGACAAGGGAAAACCGCAGTCTGAGTTTTTTGTTAAATATCCAAATCCGTTCTACTTTATTCCGTAGCTCGAAAATATCAGCAAAAAATGGCGAGGCCTTCCCATGGAGCGTCCAGGGCCTCGCCGGAGGAAGAAGTTCGCTTAGTGAATGCGAATGTCGCCCGAGCCGGTTTCGATGCGCACCGTGGGGCCGCCGCCATTGAGCTTGCCCATCAAATGATGCTTGCCTGAGGCGCCCTGGGTCGTTACTTCGTGATCGCTATGGATGCTGCCCGAGCCGGTTGATGCATCCAACGTAATCCCTGTGCTGCCGGGCCAAAGCTCGATGCTGCCGGAGCCGGTCTCCAGCTTCCAGTCTGAGATGGGCGCACCGCCCACGCGAATCTCTCCCGAGCCGGTGCTTGCACGCAGGCCACCCCGCACATTGCGCAATTCGATGCTGCCTGAACCGGTCTCGGCCTTTACATCCCCCGCGCCCGTCTGTTCGGCATAAATGCCGCCTGAACCAGTAGAAACTGAAAACCTGCCATGCAGGCCGGTGGCGTGAATGTCGCCCGAGCCGGTGCTCAACTTCACGTTCTCGCCAACGCCATCGATTTTGATGTCACCCGAGCCGGCGCCGGCGTCGATGATCGTGTTCTCCGGCGCCTGGATCTCATAATCGATGCTGATATTGTTCAGGTGTTCGTGATGCAAGCCAATGCGCACAATATTGCCGGTCTGTTCAATCGGCGGCTTGGCCGCAATCTCTTTTACCCGCTCCTCGCTGCCGCCCCAGCCCGATCTTACCTTGCCGAAGACATGAATCTGGCTGCCCGCGCTTCTGGTCAGATGAATGTAACCAGAGCCGGTGGCAACCGTCAGTTCCACCTGCCCGTTCACCGTAAGCGTACGGTCAAATGTAGCCTCCGCAGCCAGCGCCGTTGTTGCCGCCAGCCCTAAAATCGCCGCTGCCAGAATGATGCGCTTCATCGTTTGCCTCGTTTCTCAAGAATCAGGGTTCAGGGATCGGTGTCAGCCTTTCGGCCCATATTCTAAGCCCCGGCCGGCATCCTTTCCTTCATACCATACGCAGCAATCAAGAGTTTGGTTCCAAAGAACCCGCTCAGGCGAAGCTGCTTCTTATTCCTTATCTCCTAACTCCTGCCCCCTGCTGGAATGCTATCCTCACAGGCAGATGCACGGATTGTCTTTGCTCCAGTTTGTCGCAGTTGGCCTGCTTATCCTGGCTAATGCATTTTTTGTGGCTGCGGAGTTCGCACTGGTCTCCATCCGCGACACGCGCATCGAACAGATGCTCGCGGCAGGCGTTCCCGGGGCCCGCGCTGTCCGCCGGCTGCAACGCGATCTGGACGACTTTCTTCCTGCCGTGCAACTCGGCGTCACCCTCTGTTCGCTGGCCCTGGGCTGGATTGGCGAGCCGCTGGCCGCAGCCACGCTTTCCGGCTGGATTGGGCTACTGCCTTTTATCCAGCCGCATGCCCTCGTCTACGCTCACATTCTTGCCGTTACCCTGGGCTTTGCGCTGATCACTTATTTCCACGTGGTTGTCGGCGAGCTGGTGCCCAAGTCTCTCGCCCTGCGCCGCGCAGAGGCTCTGGCCGTCACCGTGGCCCCGCCCATGCTGCTCTTCATGGCTCTGACCCGCCCCGCCGTGCGCCTCCTCAAAAACTCCGCAGCTGCCATTCTCCGCGGCTTCGATATTCCCCTCACCGAGCGCGCCCAGGTCCACTCCCCCGAGGAACTCAAGCTCATTGCCACCGCCGCGCGCCGCCTGGGCGTGCTGCCCCGCTTTCAGGAGACGCTCATTCACCGCGCTCTTGAACTGGAAGACGTGCCCATCCGCGAGATCATGACCACGCGCCAGAAGATTTTTTCGCTGCCCTCGAACCTGCCCATTGAAGCCGCCAGCGCCCAGATTATCGAACACAAGCGCTCCCGCGTTCCGGTCTACGACGAAACCCGAGGCCCCGAACACATTGTCGGCGTCGTTTACGCCAAGGACCTGGCGCGGCTGATATTCTTTCGCACTTCCAACCCTGTCTCCATTCTCACCCTTCGCAAAATCATGCATGACGTTCTGGTCGTTCCGGAGACCAAGTCAGTCCTCGATCTTATCCGCGAATTTCAACAACGCCGGCGCCAGATGGCCATTGTCGTTGACGAGTACGGCTCCACGGTTGGGCTGGTCACCGCCGAAGACGCCATCGAGCAGCTCACCGGCGAATTCGAAGACGAGTTCGATTCGCCCTCGCTCCCGGTCCTCGCTGCCTCCGGCGGCGCATTGCTGATGGATGGCGGCGTGAACCTGCGCGACCTGGAAACCCAGATGCAATGGGATCTGCCCCGCGACGGCGGCGTTGAGACTCTTGCGGGATTCTTCCTCATGCGCCTGGGCCACATCCCCGAGGTGGGGGAGTCATTGGTTTATGAGGGCCGACGGTTGACCGTGGTGGAGATGGACAAGCGGCGCATCGCCAAAATCCGCGTGGAGCCGGTGGTGGACGATACCCAAATGTTGCCATGAAGCGCGAGTTAAATGATGGTTGAGATTCGTGCTTTCCCATCCATCGCGCGATGGAACTGCGCGATGAATGGGTCACCCCAGGATTTGCGGGATCGACCAGGGTGGGCACTCGCAGACAACTCAGCCGCAGTCAAGCTCGACGATTTGCGCTTCTAACTCTCCGGTTTCGGCGACGGTGAGCAGCCCAACCGTCACTGGAAGACGGAAGCGGCGCGGGCCGCAGGAGCCGGGATTGAAGTAGAGGACGCCTTTGCGCGTGTAGTAATTCGGCACATGGGTGTGGCCGCTGAGCACGGCGGCGAACTTTCCCGCGGCGGGGTTGAGGTGCAGCGAATTCAGATCGTGCAGCATATAAACATAGCGGTCCGCAATCAGCACCACTTCGGTCTCCGGCAGCTTGCTCGGCGGCCCTTCGCGATCCACGTTGCCGCGCACTGCGGTGACCGGAGCGATCTTGCCCAGTTCTTTGAGCACCTGTGGCTTGCCCACATCGCCCAGATGCAGAATGCGCTCGACACCGGCCAGGGCGCGCGCAACCTCAGGGCGGAAGAGCCCGTGCGTGTCGCTGACGACTCCAATTTTGATTTTGTTTCCCATGCCCGAATGAATCTGTGCGCCGAATTGTCAGAAAAAAATATCCGTAGTGCCAGAATACAGCGACACCTGCGGTAAAGTGGGGTTGGATAGAGGATGGATATTTCACGGCAATCGGTAATTTTCGCTTTGGCGCTGGCTGTGCCTCTGGCGTCGGCACAGGCGCCTCCTCGTACTTTGCCTCCGGCAAACTCGAATGCAATTCAGCCGGAGGCATGGCAAATTGTTCAACTGGCCAACCAGGCCCGCGCGGAAGCTGGTGTCGGGCCGCTCAAGTGGGATGCGGCATTGGCCGCGGCTGCCCGCCGGCATTGCCTGCGCATGGCTGCCGAGGGACCAATCTCGCACCGGTACGAGGGCGAGGCTGAACCGGGGACGCGCGCCGCGCAGGCTGGCGCGCACTTTAGTTTGCTGGAGGAGAATGTTGCGATTGCACCCACGCCTTATGCGATTCACGATGGCTGGATGCACTCGCCGCATCACCGGGAAAACCTGCTGAATCCGGAAGTGGACCATATAGGCGTGGCCGTAGTGGCTGGCAGAAACGGTCTTTATGCCGTGGCCGACTACGAACGCGCTGTGCCCGTGCTGATGCAAACGCAAGTTGAAAGCAGGTTTGCGGCAATGCTACAGGAAGCTGGCGTTGAGATATTGCCGGATACTGCGCTGGCCCGCGAAGCCTGCGCCACTGACGATGGGATTCCGAAACCCGCCTCCGGGCCCAAACCCGGATTTGTAATGCGCTGGCAGGGAGCAAACCTGACCCAGTTGCCGCAGGAACTTGCCGAGAAGCTGGCCACTAAAAAATACCACCATGCCTCCGTTGGCAACTGCCCGATACAAGATCAGGATGACCCGTTTACATACTATCGAGTAGCCGTGCTGCTTTACTGAGTTTGGAAGGTCGAGCATTTTATCCGAAGTTCTTGCAATCCTGCCAGAAATCAGGCCGAAACTTCAGCGAGCCACTTTGTGTGCATTTTTCACAGCTCTACTGTAAATCAGCCCGCGCAGTCTCAGGGGGCAATATTCCAACATGAATTTGCAGCGGAATCGTCCTCTGCCGCGCCCATCGCACGTCCACTATATTGGGATGGGACAACCGATGAAGCAAAGGAGCAAAGCCACAATTAGTTGTTGAAAATATGGTGGGCCTGCAGGGATTCGAACCCCGAACCAAGGGATTATGAGTCCCCTGCTCTAACCGTTGAGCTACAGGCCCTTCAATGACTTACGATGCTTCCAAAATATGCTGTGGGGAGTTTCGCGGGGATTTCGCTCCCGCGCATACTCCAATCGCTCAAAAGCCAACTCCACAGACTCTGGCGTTGGGTGTACATAAGGCCGGCTTACCGTGCCGCTGGAATGACCAGCCATTTTCATGATTGTAAATGCATTTGCCCCCGCCTCGCCTATGCGAGTGAGATCGGAGCGGCGCAATGCGTACGCACAAACTTCTTAGGGAAGTTGTTCCTGGGAATCCGGCAAGCCCAGCAACAGCGGTAATTCGACAAGCAGATATAGCTGAAGACGAACATCCGCGCTGCTCAAAAGACACCGGGCCTGAGAAGCCGCGGTAATCCCGAATCCGCAAAAAAGTTGTAATGCCCTGACAGCGGAAGCGGCTGGATGAGTATCTGGAACAAGGCTATCAACAGATCGGAGACCGCCAAAGCAGTCCCCGATGTGTTGATAAAGCGAGTTGCTGTTACGGGCAAACGCCAGAGCTGCCCGCGTTGTAAAGGCCCTGTACCTGTGCCGCGGTCAGAGCTGTGTTGTAGATCTGGACCTCGTCGATGTAGCCGGTGAAGGGCCGATTCTCGTTCACCTCTTGCCCGATGGCGAACCAGTCACTGCTTGGATAAGAGATCACACCACTCCAGGCCCCTCCAGTTTGCAGCGGTTGCGAAACACCGTTGTAATAAACGATGGGAGGCCCGCCAGCGGTGCGCGTGGCTGTCACCAGCGTCCACTGATTGAGGGGCAACTGGGTTGAAGTGTCAGTTGAGTGCCAGGTAGATCCATCTCCAATCTGGAAATGAATATGTCCTGTTGGTATACCGGTGTAGCCATCCGGATTGACGCGTCCATCAAAGAAGATGGTTGTGCCGCCATAGACTCCGTCATCTTGGCTGCCTACGATCATCCCCAGTGCGCCGGAACCGTAATCAGTGGGATAAGCCGTGGGATAGATCCAGGCTGACAGAGTGATGTTGTTCTGGATCTGCAGGCTTGCCGGCACGGGCTGGCCAATCAGTACATATTGGTTGCTCCCGTTCAGGCTGAAGGCATCCCTGACCTC
>Ga0316217_10001128_pt1 | contig 35875 bp, 54 predicted proteins | sample 1anoAmetaG_FD_203633 | JGI IMG/M metagenome (GOLD analysis project Ga0316217, IMG submission 203633) | Freshwater microbial communities from Trout Bog Lake, Wisconsin, USA - 1anoA | ecosystem: Environmental > Aquatic > Freshwater > Lake > Hypolimnion/Profundal zone | place: USA: Wisconsin...
TATATATTTCTCTCATGCTTTGTTCTGGATTATTAGTAAAAAATTCATAAGGCAAAATCTTTATTTTGCTTGACAAACCTCTATCAAAAGCGTCTTTTAGATTAGTGTATGGTCTTCCAAGGACACCTTCGTCAGAAGCCCAAACTTCACACCTTCCTTCTAATGTTTTCATTTTTGCGTTTTTAAACTCAGAATGAATCTCGCCTTCAGCTCTATTTTTTCTGAATAATTTTTCAAAAGAAGAAAGAATGTCTTCTAAATTTCTTACGCAGCAAACAACTTTTGCCTCATAACCTAAAACTTTTTCTATAAATTCTATATTGTTTGTCCAAGCTCTGTTTTTGTCAAAAATAACAGGTTTTTCAGTTTTGTGGTAGTTTTCTACGACAGATTGAATTACTTTCCACTTATCTTGATTCTCTGGATTGTTCTTGTGTCCTTCGAAAGAATTCCAATTGTCACGAAGTTGTAAACATAATTCTAATAAAGATGATGTTGATGTGGCAAATATTTGTTGATTTTGTAAGAGTAAATTACAAAGTAGTGTGCTTCCTGAGCGTGGTAATCCTGAAATAAAATATATTTTCTTTTTCATTTTTATTGTTTATTTATCGAATCTATTAAAGTCTGAGAATCAAAAAGTTTTAATGTGTTGTAAGGAAATTGAATTTGATTTCCTTGAATATCAAAATCTTCAAGGAAAGAACTATGATATGTATCATGAACTATGGGAACTTGACATTTTATGTTATCATGAATAAGATAACCTAAAACATCTGGGTTGTTGCCAACCCAAACAACAGTTGATGGTAAATCAAGTGCAGCACATAAGTGTTGAGAAAAAGAATCTATTAAAAGTCTTTTCTTAGAAAAAAGGAAAGCACAAAACAACTCTCTTAGTGGCAAATTAAGTCTTTTTGTTCCTGGTAAAATAGTTTGATTTTCTCTACCAACTTGATAAATGTTGTAATCTTTTTCGAAATATTTTACTACATCTATGCCATTCATATATGGTAAGTCTCTATGCCATGAATATGGCAACTTTGCATTATCAGCTCCTCCATTTGTGTGTAGAATCATAATCGGTTTAGAAAAATCTAACTTCAATCTTGCTATTTCTACTTCTAGTGGATTTAAATAAATTTGAGGTGCCGAATCATCATATTCTATCCCACATAAATCACACCAGGATTGTATTAAGTGCATTTTCTTTAAAATATAATCTTCAGAATTATATGGGTCGTGGTTGTATATATGAACATCTTTGTCTTTAACATAAGATTTATGAAAATGTGGAATAGAACCAAAAGGATACATACGATACACATTTGGGTTATTAAACCAAACATCAACCCATGCTGTTACTACTATTATTTTTCTATCTGGGTCTGATTTTTTAAGAGAAGAAACCACTGATGTTGCAAGTATATTTTTTCCAATGCCTCCACTAATTGTAAAAATGGTATATTTTTCTTTTTCCATGCTGTATTTTTTGGTTTTAAAATATCTTATTTTTGTAGAAAGTAAATAATTTTAATCCAATTCTATAACTTTTTTTATTTTTTTTCGTTATAAAACATAATGAGCAACATATTACATCCAAAAATTCAATCTTTAAAAGACAACAATAAGATTATATTTGAAACATATAGAGGTTCTTATGTGTATGGAACATATATTGAAGGAAAGTCTGATAAGGACATTTCTGGCATTTATATGTCAACGATTGATGAAATATTAGGCTTTGATTACAAAAATCAAGTTAGTGATGACACAAATGATGCTACATTTTATGATGTAAAGCGTTTCCTTGAGCTTGCTCAGACAAGTAATCCAACAATGTTAGAACTTTTGTTTACTCCAAAAAAGTTTCATATATACTGTCATCCCATTATGGATAAAATATTTGAGCATAAATATAAATTTATTACAAAAGCTTGCAAAAAATCTTTTTCCGCTTATGCAATTCAACAAATAAAAAAAGCGAAGGGCTTAGATAAAAAAATGAACTATGAACAAGAAAAAGTTGTAAGAAAAACTGTTCTTGATTATTGTTATGTTCCAGAAAATTATCAATCAATTAAAGTTACAGAATGGCTTAAAAAAAGAAGCATGTTACAAGAATATTGTGGTCTTGTAAAATTGCCTCACATGAAAGATGTTTATGCATTGTTTTACAATTTTGTTGGTCATAAAGAAAATTCTAAAAACGCAAAAGAACTTACAAAAAAATGGATTAAATTTGATGAATTAATAAAATCAGAATTTTCATGCTCCACAGGTTTAAAATATAAAGGAATTGTTCAAAAAGATGAAAAATCAAATGATGTTTCTTTGAGCGAAGTTCCGACAAATGAACTTGCTGTTTGTTTCATGAATTTTAACAAAGATGCATATAGTGTTAACTGTAAGAAATTTAAAGAATATGAAGATTGGCAAGAAGTTGTTAACAGAGAAAGACTTGTTGATGTTCAAAATCATGGTCAAAAAATTGATGGTAAAAACATGTTACATTGTGTAAGGTTGATTAAAACGGCTAAAGAAATAGCACAAGGTCAAGGTATTATTATTGAAAGACCAGATGCCCAGGAACTATTAAAAATTAGAAGAGGTGAAGTAGATTTGCAATCAATCATAGATTGGGGCGAAAAAGAAATTGAAACAATTGATTATTTATTCGATAATTCAGGATTACCAGATGAAGTTGACCCTAATTTTGTAAACGAACTTTTGCTCGATATAAGAAAAGAATATTACGGTATTAATAAAAAAACCTGGGCTGAGAAAATTTTTAGTAATAATCTATTGAATTCTTTTATAAAAATACATTAAAATAATAATTTATGAGTTTTGCATCTGAAGCAGTTGGAAGTTTTTTTGATGGAATAGCTACACTAATAGCAAGTCTTATGATTGCTGTAATTGTGTTTTCTGGTGTCGGCTACTTAGTCGGTAATCATCATGGAAAATCTATTGGTTATGAACAAGGAGCGAAAGATGCTTTAGCTGGTAAAATAAGTTGGCAGCAAACAATAAAAAAAGATAGTGTTTTAATTATAAAAAAATAAAACTTTTTCCTTAAAATTACGTTAACCATAAAAAATCTTAAAAAGCAAAAAAATGAAAAGAAAAGTAAATTTAAATCCAAACCTAGAAACAGAAGAATTTAAAAAAAGATTAGAAACATTAACCACAAGAGAAAAAGAATATTGGGATATGATTAAACCTAATAGTGGAGTTTTGAATTTAGTTGGTAAACCAGGACTTTTTAAAACAGCTATTTTGCGTTCTATATCTGAAAAGTTGAATTTTTTGCACATTGACCACCGTTTAACAACAATGGATGAGACTGATTTAGGTTGTTATCCAAAAACAAAAGTTAGAAATGGAGAAGAAGTTATTTACTATCCTCTTCCAGAATGGGTTCTTGATTCAAGAGAAGCTTTGCAAAACGGTTATAACGGAGTTATAATTGTGTTTGAAGAATTAAACAGAGCAAACATCTTTCTTAGAAACGCTGCTTTGAAAATTCTTCTCGAAAGAGAAATTGGTGTTAAGTTCCGTTTTCCTGCACATGTTTATATTTGTGCTACAGGAAACCTTGGAGCTGAAGATAACACGGATGTTGAAGAATTCGATTCAGCTTTAAATACAAGAATTATTACTCATGAACATAATCCTGGATTTGAAGAATGGGTAGAAAGTTTTGCCAATGATAATATTCATAAAGATATTCTTTATTTCTTAAAAAACAATCCAGGTTTTTATTATCCATCTTTTTCAACTGATGCAAAAAGAATCACTAACCCAAGAACGTGGACATTTCTTTCTGATTATATTGTAACCACCTTTGGAGAAGATGCAAGTTATTATGATTTTGCTCCGCGTATAGAAAAATATGGACAAGATTATATAAACTCTTCAGATATAATTGAATTTTTAAGATTTACAAAAGACCACTATAAAGTTACATACAAAGATATTTTATTGAACAGGAACGGTGTTCTTAAAAAAGAAAATTTTGAAAAATTAGATAGAGATATTGTTCTTAGGTTAATGAATGATATTAAAGACTTAAATATTCTTGAGTTAACCAAAGAAGAAACTAATAATTTAATTAAGTTTTTAAAATTTGCTGAGCCAGATAGTTTGATTTCTTTTCTTTTTGAAATGTCTGCTGATTTTAAATATTCAAATGATGATTTTAAAGAAACAGCAAAAAACAATATTAATAAAATATTGAACACTTTCAGCAAAGAGAAAAGTATTATTTATGGAAATGTTAAATCAAATCAAGAACTTCAAGAAACAAAGTAATGTCTGAAAAATTAATATACGATAATTTAACTAAAAAAGTTTCTGATAAAATAGCTAATTCAATTGTTGAGTTTATCATAAAAGATAAATTAACATTTTATGGATATTTTTTACAAAATGTCAACTTTTATCAAACAGAAAAAATAGAAACTGCTGGAGTTAATTTCAAAGGTCTTAGAATGAACTTCTACTACAATAATAAATTTGTTGAATCCCTTTCTAAAAAACAAATAAAGTTTCTTTGTATACATGAAATTTTTCACTTGCTTTTTAATCACCCCAAAAGAGGTCATGGCTATGTTCATGAATTAGCAAATATAGCTATGGATATGATTATTAACGAAATCATTATTGAAAAACATTGTAATTCTGAAAAAGGCGAAAACGGTCTTGAAAAATCAATAGCTGAATTTATCCCAGGGTGTGTTAAAATGGACTCTCATTACAAAGATGATAGAATGTTTGAAGTTTTGTATAATTGGGTTAATGAAAAGTATTTTTTGTGGAAAGAAAAGTATGGAGAAGAAAACAAAAAAATGATTCTTGACAATTTAGCAGGAAAATCTTCAATTGCAAAAGAAAATGATGGAATTTTTGTTTGGGAATCCGATAAAAAAGAGGGCGAAGAAATTGATGTTGATAAAATATTTTCTTTTGATTTTTCTATTTCAGATGAGAGAAAGAGGCAAAATGAAGAGCTTGGTATTGATGAAGAAACAAGAAGATTATTTGAGGGTGGATGCTCAGGTTTTGACGTTCATTTTTGGGATGATATTGATGAAGAAATGAGAAATCAAATTGTCAAAAGACATATTGACAATCTAAGAGCAAGAGGTTTTATGTCATCTGATTCAGAAGATGTTTTGGGTAGATTGATAAAGAAAAAAAATAATAGCATTTTAAAACTTTTAAAAAGAGGAATATCTGCTTTGAAAGGTTTTCACAAAACAAGTTCATATAGAAAGCCAAACAGAAAGGATTTAGATGGTTTAAAAGGGAAAATTAAATATGCAAATGAAATAAATTGTATATTGGACACTTCAGGAAGTATGAGTGGAAGCTTTGAGACTGTTGTTTCTGAGATTTTTAAAGATGACTTTGTTATTAATATGATTCAGTGTGATAGTGAAATAAAGGATTATATAAGGATAACTAATAAAAATCAATTAACAAAAATGAAAATAAAAGGTCTTGGAGGAACTTCTTTACAGCCTGGTATAGATTATATAATGTCAGATAGAGATTTAAGGAAAAACAATTTAGTAATTTTATCTGATGGATTTACTGATACTTTAAATTTTTCCAAGTGTCCATCAACCAAAGTTTTAATTTTAACTGTTGCAGAAAATTGTCCTTTAGCTGGACATTATAAAAATGTAAGTCATTTAAAAGTAGAACCAAGCAATAAAAAAAATTAATTAACAAAATAAAACAAAAAAAATGAAATTAGAAGACGTTTATATTATGGAAGCCAAAAAACACTTTGAAAGTGATGGCAGACCAAAAGAGTCATTGCCTTTAGTAGTAAGAAATATGATTGGAGTTTATTCAGAATTGAATAATATTAAATATACTACAAGAAAAAGAAAAAGTTCAATTGCAGAAATATCGGCAGTAAAATGTTCAATTCCATTTTATGTTCAAAGTCCTGTTATGAAAAAATCAAAGGGAAAGAACACATTTCTTTTTGAGCATAGAAGCGGCATGTTTAAAATTGTTTTAAAGAATGGAAAAATAGGTTACATAGCATTTTTTGATTCTGGATTTGGTAAAAGCAGAACTACAGAAAGTCTTTTAATTTCAGAAAAAGATTTTGTTCAGGAACTATATATGATGAGAAATTTTACAGCTAAAAGAATGTCTAAACCAAAGCCAGGAATTTATAAAGCTTTTAAGGGGCAGTTTGGAGTCGAATACGAAAAATATTCGCCTAAAGAATCAATTGTGATTCATCCTATGGTAGACAAGGTAGAACAATCGGTAAAAACTCATTTTGATAGACTTGAAAAAAGAAAATTTTTTGATAGAAAAATTTTGCTTTATTCTCAAATTGGAACTGGAAAAACTGAATTTATAAAAAATTTAGCAAATAAATATAAATCAACCCATTCAGTTGTTTTTACTGATAATATAGCCGCTATGATTGAACATCAAATGAAGTGTGCTAAATATAAGGTTCCAACAATAATTATGTTAGAAGAAGCAGAAGAAGCAATTTCTCGCTATAATCCAGATGGTGGAGCTTCCAGGTTGAACTCTTCAGTAAAAAATGCTTTGTCTGGGTTTATGCACGAAAAAAATACGGCTGGATGTGTTGTCATTATGACAACAAATTTTCCTGAAAGAATAAATAAAACAGTTACAGAAAGGAGAGAAAGGGTTGATGAAATGTATGAATTTGGTGGTCTTGAAGGAAATTACGCATTAGACTGCGTTAAGCTTTATATTGGTGAAGAAAGGTATAAGAACATAGAGAGTCACAAAAAAGAGCTTTTAGAGCTATTTAATGGGCTTACAGGAGTAGAAATTAAATACATTTGTGAAGATTCTGTTGAACACTGTGACGCTAATGAAAAAGATTTGACAATTAATACTTTTAATGAAGTAAAGAGTAAAAGAATAAATTCCATTAAAAATATGCATTCTTTTAAGTCTGACGCTCCAGTTTATCAAGGAACACAAAGAAACTCAGTTGGGTTTGGTGAAAAAAACAAAAATTATGATTTCAATGTAGATTCGTTTGAATTTTAAAAAAAATACATTATTTTAATAAAGCCTCGATTTTATCGGGGCTTTTTTATTTTAAATATATGAATCAAGAAAAAATAGAAAAAATAAATAATTTTTTGTGCAAAAATGTAACTAAATTATTATTACCTTTTGGGTTTAATAGATTGACATATAAAATTTTTTCTTTTTTTTACGGATTGGGATATAAATATTCTTTTGGGAGCATTCGGTTAACAGAAGATGTGGATAAAAGTTTTTACATGGAATTTATGCCTTGGTATTTTGGCAACAAAAGCAAGGTAAAAGACAATTCTTACAACAAAGTTATGCTTTATGGAGCTGAAGATTATTTAAAAATGATTGATTTTTTTGAAAAATACAAGCTCTCCAGGTTAATAAAAAGTCATTCAAACAAAGAAATAGCTTTTTTAATACATAGAAAACTTGGATTTAAATTCAAGAAGTATAAAGACGAAAAAGATGCAAAGTCTTTAGTTGATTTAAAAATTTTCGAACTATATATATATACTGATGATGCTATAAAATATAAGGATAAAATAAAAATATACATTTCTACTTTAAAAAAATTTGAAAATAGAAATTAAATAACTAAATTTGTAAAAAAAACTATGAATCATCTGATAAAATTCTATAAAGATAAAATAACAACATTTGTTTATAAAGAAGAGTTTAATGACTTTGTTGAAACTAACATTGAAGAATTGCCCGAACCATTTTCTGATTATTACAATCATATAGTTGATTTCGATATAAACATTACAGTAAAAGATTTTATAGTCCAATTAAATAAACATTTTATTGATATTGATAAAAGCTTTTCTGCTTTTAATCATGGATTGAGTATTAATTTATTTTACCAGGAAACATTCAACGAGCCAGAAAAAGAATACGCCAAAGAGTCAGATATTATAGAAATTGCCTGGGAAACAGACTGTGTTCAAGAAAGCAATGTGAATTATATATCTGAATGGGTTACTTTTTATGGAAAAATAAATAATTTTAAAAGAAAACACCCTTTTGATGTTCCAACAAGAGCGATGCAAATTATACCATTAAGAAATTGGAAAGATTTGCCTTTAAGGTTAAATAAAGTGATTCTTTATCGTGAAGTTGACTTTCAAAAGAATAAATCTGAATTAAAATTAAAAGGAATTAAGCAATTTATATTGTTTGAGTTATTGTCTGGGTTTTTATATGATTTAACATATCATGGAACTCCAGAGCAGCAAATTTCTATATCCAATGAAATAAGGGCTCAAATAAAAAATATGAATGAAAATATAGAAGAAAATTTTCCTATTTCATTTGTTCCTGCTGAAGAGTTTCTTAAAGAAGAAATTAAAGAAAAAAGCTCTTCAACAAAATCAAAAATAAAAAAGAAAAAGCCTACTCTCGAAGAACTTAATGCAGAATTAAAAAAATATGTAGATAACGAAGAGTTTGAAAAGGCTCAAAAAGTGAAAGAAAAAATTAAATCCTTTAACAAAAAAGGTTAAATGTAATATTTGTCTATTACTTCTTTGTCTTTGTCTTTTTTGCTATTTTTAGTTTTTGAAATATTAGTAATATCAATATGCAAATAAGATTTATCTTTACCTTCTGTTTTTACAATAGATAGTTTAATTCCGCTTATATCAATTTCTGATGCGCTTTCCATCTGTAAATCTGAGCAAAAATCGGCATAATCTTGTTTGTTTAAATATAAAACATCACATTTTAAACCCTTATTTAAGGCTTTATTGAAAGAATCTTTAATTTTTAGAACTACAGAAGACATAATTTTTATTTATTATTAAAAATAAATCATTTTATGGAAAAAGAAAGTTTTATTCAACGATTTGAATTTCTTCAATTGAAGAATATGTTTTTTTGTATCCATTTGTAAAAAAAACATTATAAGTGTCCCACTCTCTGCTGGCGGGCCACCAATCATTTGATATTGTTGCTGGCTCTAAATCTTCTGAATGATGATTTATTTCAACTTTTTCAATTTCAATTTCTACATCAATGCCAACATCTGTTTTTATTAAAATTTTTTTACCTTTCAATAAGTCTAAAATATTCATGTGTTTAAATTTAAAAAAAGGTCATGGAAAATACCATGACCTTGTTAATTATTCATCAGAACCTTGTTCAGATTCTTGTGTTTCAAGGTCAACTTCACCAGAGTCAAGCATTTCAGATTCCTGCATTTTAAACCTGAAACTTTTGTGTTTGTAAACATCAATATCAAGTGTTTCTTTACGAAGCACAATTCCTTCAGCAGGAACCTTGTTTACACAAATATCGCAATCTTTTTCAAGATAAGTTTCGCTAAGTTTTTCTAAAAAATTTTGATTCCAATGTTCCGTTAAAGATAATTCTGGAAACAAATCTTTAGCATATCCGTAATAAAATTCAGGAACATAGTTCAAACCGAATTTTGCACAGTAATCCTTAACCTGCTTTGCAGAGAATTCAAATACCTTACCAGAATAGTTTGTGAATGTTATTCTGTAAAGATAAAGCTTGAACTCGCCTGGAGCGCATCCATAATCATAACCAAGACCACCTTTAGCAGCTTGAATATATCCGCCAGATTTAGTATAACCAACGGCTTCTCCATACATTGTAAGACCTTCTGTTACAAAAGGCTCAAGTGTTTTTGATATTTCGCCCCAAATATCTTCTCTATAAAAGTGAACTTTAGCTGGAGGATTTTCTTTCTTAAAAAATTTTTTTATTTTTTCGAACATAATTTTATATTGATTTTTATATTACCATTATCATAACGCAAAATTAGCAAAAAAGTTTCAGAAAATAAAAATTTATGAAAAATATATTTTTTTAATTTTTATAAAATATTGTAAAATTCATTTTTCATAACTATTTATCATAAAGTATTTAAAAATGAGAAATAAAAGAAGTGGAATTTATCAAATAAAAAACATAACAAACAATCATGTTTATGTTGGAAGTGCAGTTGATATTGAAGGTGGGTTTAGAACACATAAAAGTTCTTTAAATAAAAAAAAACACCACTCTATATATTTACAAAGAGCTTGGAATAAATATGGAGCATCCAATTTTGTTTTTGAAATTTTGGAGAGTGTAGATGTTTTAGAAAATTTAATTAAAAGAGAACAATTTTATCTTGACGAAATAAATCCTGAATATAATGTCTGTAAAACAGCTGGAAGTTGTTTGGGTATAAAATTTAGTGTTGAATCTAATTTAAAAAAATCATTAAATCACGCAATGCTTGGAAAGTTTGGCAAAGACCATAATTCAAGTAAAATAATATATCAATACGATAAGGATGGTAATTTTATAAAAAAATGGTATGGAGCAGTAGAGATTCAAAGAGAAATGAACGTAGACCCAGGAAATATAAGAAAAGCTATTGCGAAAAAAATATTTGCTTATAATTATTTTTGGTCTTATGTTGATTTTGGGCATCTTTATAAAGGTGTTCCAAAGCAAAAAGATAGAAGTAAAACAAAAAGAGCAGTTTTACAATTCGATTTAAATGGTAATTTTATAAAAGAATTTGACTCTATAAAATCAGCAAATGCCTCTTTTTTTAAAAAAAGCTCTCATATTACCTATTGTTTAAAAAATAAAAAAGGAATAAAAACTTGTTATGGATATAAATGGAAATATAAATAAAATTTATGTTACATCCAAGAATTTTTTATGACCTTGCGCGAACTGTATACAGTATCGTATTGAGTATCAACAATATTAACGCCAAATCTCTTTAGAATTCTTTCATGCCATTTAAGCATTTTTTTACACAAAACTTTTGATACAACAAAGGAAGTGTTGTGTATCAATATGTTGTTTGCAAAAAAGTTTTTAGTAGAATTCACAGTCAGGTCATACCTGTCATGTTTAATGTCTAATTTTTTAATACTTTTAATTTTTACTTGTTGCATATTGTATAATTTTATTTACCGTTTTTTCAAAATTATTTTTTAAATCATATTCCCAAACAATCATAACTTCATACCCATTGTTTTTTGCTAATTTTATCTTTTTTTTGTCTTTCATCCATTTATCTTTAACTAATATTTCACAACTTGTTTTTTTTAATATAATGTCGTTTGGTTTATAAATTTTTGGATTTCCATGCCAGTAATCTCCATTAATTTCAATTATTTTATTTGTATTTGAAATAAGAACATCATATGAATAATAGTATCCTTTTGGTTTTTTTATTTTCAACTCTATTTCAAACTCTATCTCAGCACTTGAAAGTATATCAAAAACTTTTTTGTTTACTTTGCTAATAATGTTCATTCCTCTAACAGTTCCATTGTGCATTGTATAAAGCTCAGTTCCATATCTTTTTATTATTGTTTCTATGGATTTTTGTTTTACTGATTCTCGTTGAAAAACATTTGTTATTCCTTCTTCGTTAAACATTTTTTTTTCCCACTCTTTTCTCGATGGGTGGTCTCTGCAAAAATTATGTTCACATCCGTATTTTTCTGTATTGTATTTTTTTCTTTTTAATTTTGTTTTCTGATTATTCGAAGATTGTTTAATTGATACAACAACCTCCATATCTCTAAAAAGTCTATAATATGTATTAAATCCTATCCAAAAAGGATATTTGTTTTTAAAAGACAAAACACTTCCAAGTTTTTCATATTCCTCTTTTAATATTTCTTTGTTTAATGAATATTTTTCTAAAAAATTTTTCTTCCCATCACACCAGATTTTATGCTTAAAAAGAGATGTTTTTGGATTTTTATTATTAAAAATTTTTCCACACTCATTACATGTTACTGATAAATTGCTTGATTCCATGATATTTATTTTTAAGATAAATATCAAGAAAAAGATTAAAATCCTAATCTACCAATAAAATATCATTTTCTTTTAAATCATACACTTCACGATAACAATTTAACTCTGGCATCCAAACTGGATTATTTCCAGTGATTATTATTTTTTGACCATTTTCAAGTTCAATTTCAAACCAATCACCGTCATTTTTCTTATAATAATAATCATCTATTGGAACATAAACAATCTCTTTTGTTGTCGTGTCAAAAGATTTAATATGACATTTTATCTTTTTATCAACAATTTCTTTTATTTTTAAAATTCCAAACTCTAAAGTTTCAATATCTGTGTTTTCATGAACACAACCGTGAAGCTTGTTCGTAATTGAAATCAAATCATTTGGGTCAATATTATGCATATTTTTCGACAAATGGCTTGTGTCAATGTGGAATCTGAACTGACCTTCAACAAGCTTGCTTTGACGAGCAACTTTCTTGTCTTTTTTGCTTCCAGGTAATCCAGACTGCTTCAATGCAGAGCGGTTAACGTATTTTTCACAAATTAAAAAATTGTCAATTTTATTAAAAACATCACCAACTTTTAGGTCATTTAAATTTACATCTAAATAATTCAATGAAGATAAAGGCATAAATAAACCAGAAGATTTATGTCCTCTAAACTTCATTGTTTTTATTCTTCTATTCAATTCAAAATATCCGCCAGTATTTTTATCTTTATTTAGTTGTTTATCTCTAAATAAATTGTTATTAAAACAAAAATCTTGTGAAAGTGCGTTCTCAGCATTAAAAAAAAGACCAATATCGCCAATTTTAGTGTCTTTTCCAACAATAGCTTGTTCTCCAAAACAGATTAATCCAACTACATTGTTGCAATTTTCTAAATCTACTAATTTTTCTACTTTAAAAACAGTAGCACAATAATTCGGATTTGTTAATTCTAATTTCATGTTGATTTGTGTTTTATTTATTATTAAAACGAAAAATTAAACAAAAAGTTGCAAAAAATAAATTTTATTTTTTAAACAATCCACCTACAATTTCTGAATTTTTTTCTTTCTCCTTTTAAAACTCTTAAAATTGGAGTTGCGCTTTTAAGTTTATAATAATTAACTATTTCTTTTGAATCAACCCATACTTTGATTAAATTTCCACATAAATCAAGTTGTTTTATATTTTTAATTCTTTTCCTAAAACCGTTTCCTTTGTTCGTGTTAGATAACTGTTCTTTTCTTTCTTTTGTAAAAGATTTTTTATAATTTATTTTTGCTTTATTTTTCATGTTTATTTTTAATTCTTTAATTGAGTCAATTACTTCTTTTGGGTTAAGTTTTTTGTAATCAAAATAAAAACCTTTGGCTTTTGATGTTTGTTTTTTTAGAACTCTTCTTATATTTCCTTCGATAATACCAGTCTCTGTATAACATTCATAAGCGCTTTCCCACTCTTTAATAAGATTTCCATCCAGATTATATTGAAATATTTTATTTTTAGTATAACATGCTCTTGTTTTTAACTTTATATTGTTTTCTTTTAAAATTTTGCAAACTGTTGCTTTACATAAACCAATCGTTTTTGCAATTTCTTTTGTTTTATTTTTTTCATATAATTTTATTATTTCACTTGCATATATATCTCTTTCTTTTTTAGTAGCGTTTTTTATTTTATTTTTTGTTTCGTCTGAATGTTTAAATCCAAGCATACTACTTGAATTTTCTCTACAATTATATCCAAGTTTATATGATTTATATTTATTAATGTAATTTTGTTCTTTAATTAAGCATTCTTTTGGTTCACATATTTCTAATATTTTAAAAACAATTTTTTCTTCTCCATATTTATTATATGAATTTTGCAATTTTATAGAATGATGTTTTCCATTTTTTAATTGTGTTAAATGCTCTCTGAACCTGGAACGAAATCCGTTTTCACTCTTATATTTTGACGAATTTTTTGAAGTGCTACCAACATATATTTTATCTGAATTACAACTTTCAAAATAAATACAATACACTCCTGTTGTTGATGGAAAATCTATTTTATCTTTTGCGTAATATTTTTTATTATTTAATTGTTCTATTAATTTTTTTGACATTTAATTCTTTATTTATAAAGCTTCTTATTCTCAGCCCATAAGATTGAACTTTTTCTTTACAAAAAGAAAAATATTTTCCAATCAATTTGTTTTAAAGTGATAGTTTATTATTTTACACTCTTTGTTTAAATTTGTAAAATCTGGAAACAAACAATCTCCAATTGTATTGTCATCTATATGACTAATGTGTAATTCGGTGAATAAATGACAATATTTTTCATAAGTCTTTTTGCCGCCAATGCACCAATCAAATGTTATTTTTGAATCTTCTATTGAAAAATCTCTTTTATCACAAATAACAACTCTGCCTTTTAATTGAGGTAAATGTAGATAGGTGTTCCATCCAGCCAAAAGAATTGGTTGTTCTTGTTCGCTTTGTAAAGTCAGTTTTTTAAAATGTTGAAAATCTTCTTTGCATTTCCAAGGAATGCCTCCATTTAATCCAATAAAATTTAAATTGTTAACAGCCAGAATTGCTTTCATTGCATTGTTTATTTTGTCAAATATATTTATAATTGTTGAATTTCTTATTTATTGATTTTAATCTTCCTTTTATTGTCATTGGATGAATTTTTAATTTTCCACTCGCTTCATTTAAAGTTTCATATTTAACATCGTCAATAATAAATGGTTTATTGTTAGTTGTTTTTCTGCCAATTAAATGCTTGCTAATTCTTTCATGCTGTTCTTCTTTGGTATAACATATTTTATCTTCTCCTTTATAATGATACGTTTTATATTTTGGGTTTTTACTCAAAATTCTCCATCTAATCGTTACCATTGGAATTTTTAATATTTTTGATGCTACACCAGCAGAACGATATTCAACATCATCTATAATAATTGGTTTGTTTTGTTCTCCGTTATATTTCCCAACCTGTCTATCTGATGCTTTCTTTTTGTATTCATCTGTATGTGATTTACCATAAAATGGATTATTTTTACCAGTTCTTGGTCTACACTTTTGACAATATTGATTTCCATAACCGATTCTTTTCCCACACTTACAATAAACATAAGATGAACCATCCTTCCAATTGCCATTTTTTTCCATTGGTCTTGAAAATTTAATTTTCTTGTCCTCTGTAGATAAATTATTCATTGCTTTTTTGCAAGCATGTTTTATGTTTTCAATTATTTTTTCTCTATTTGGATTATTCGTTATGTTGTCTCCGCCATTTGCTTTGATGGCAATATTATATTTTGGTTTTAAGTCTAAATATTTTTGTTCAATTTCTTTTAGTTTTATATCATCACAATCTTTACTGCATAATTCAACTATCTCAAATATAAAATTTTCTTTTCCATATTTGTTCCAAGCCCTTTGGAGATATGAATTGTCATGCTTGTTTTTATTTAAATCATTTTTATGACAGCTCCATCTTTTTTCAATGTTTTTAGATGAACCATAATAACATTTTTTATTAATAATGTTTTCAATTTTATAAATTCCTACCATGTTCTATTTTATTATAAATAGAACGATAAATTCAAAAACTAAAAGGAAACCCTAAAATTATAATTATTTAACAAATCCAGTCGAAAGTTCAGCTTTAATTTTTTCTTGTGGATTATAATTTTCAAGCACAAAATCTGTATGATTAAGTAAATTAAAATCATATGTATTTTTTACATAATTCCAATCTATATTATCTGATATGTTTAATGTTGGCAATTTAGTAGGCGTTCTTGATAACTGTTCTTCAGTAGCTTCTTTATGGTTGTCATATATGTGTGCATCTCCAATTGTATAAATTAAGGTTCCAGGTGTCATGTTGCATATTTTAGAAAAAACATGAATTAACAAAGCGTAACTTGCTATATTAAATGGAGCCCCCAATATTACATCATTGCTTCTGACATAGATATTACAGTCAAGATAATATTTCGGTATTTTGTAATATTCAAAATGCTCATCTCTTTTGTCTGTTGAAGGGTATCCAAAACCCATCTTAGAAGATGCTTCTTCGCGCTCATCAATTGTCAAAGGACGACAGTTAAATTGAAACATTGCATGACACCAATATAAAGCCAGATTGTTGTCGTGAGCAGGGTCTACAGCTGTTACAATGTGTCTTCTGCTTTCTGGGTTTTTACGAAGACTGTCTAATACATTTTTAATTTGGTCAACGTTTTTTTCAACTGTCATATCTGTTTGCCAATCTCTCCAAACTTTACCGTATTGATAACCACAATCTCCAAGAGTGTAATCTTTATATGTTGGCAGCGATTCTTTGGAAGAGCTTTTTATCTTTTCTATAAATTCTTCAAAAGTAAACATTGAATACACATCAATTTCTTCTGGATTAGGATTGCGTGTATTTAATTTATTTGATACAGGCTGCAATATATTGTCCAATTCTTCTCCATCATTTGATTTAGCTTTTTTGCAATAAAAGTTATAAGCATCCTCATTCCAAATGTTTACTTTATTATCAACAAGATATTTAATGTTTGTATCTCCTCTCAAAAACCATAAGAGCTCTACCACTACTCCTTTCCAGTAAATCTTTTTTGTGGTTAGAAGAGGAAAGCCTTCTTGTAGATTGTGTCTGAATTGATGACCAAATAAACTTTGAGTTCCTGGCATGTTTTCTCTTGCAGCTGGCTTGTAAGTTCCTTTTTCTTTTATTTCTTGTAATAATTCTAAGTATTGTTTCATTTTATTTTGTTTTATTTTTTAAATCTTTTTCTTTTACTATTTTTAGAATGGTATCTATTTTATTTAATCTTTCACATCCCCAAAAATAACTTTCTTTTTCATCTTTGGTTAGGTCTTTTCCATCATCAAATAAATCACCAAAATCCATATCTAACAAACTCGTTGAGTTTATTTCGCTTAAATATGATAATGTTGCATAAAACTTATTTCTTTCTAGTTTTAGTTGTTCCATTTTTATTTGTTTTATATTGGTTTATGATATTTTGTAGAATTGCATCAAATTCATGTGTTTCACATTCGTAATGTGAATCAAAATTAACATAAACTTCATCATTTCTGTCAATTAATGTAAAAGGTTTCTTGTTGTATGTTCCCTTAAAAAATTGTTCACAAAAATAAGGTTTTTCTTCGTAAGTTATTTTGCCCATTTGTATTATTTTTAGGCAAATTTAGAATTTTATTCTCAATAAAACAAGAAAAATTATTCAATTAATTTTATATTGAAAACGGGGTGTAATTCCCAAATGGTCCCGCGCCACAAATTAGTTCCATTAGGATTGGTATTATATGCATTTTGAGCGTGTTCTTCATCAAAGAATAAATATCCTTCAATCTCTACCTTATGTCCAATTAAGACTTTAATGTCGGAAATAGACATATTTCTTGTAAACCTGGTCATTTCACAAATCATCATATTTGTTTTGTCTTTTTCATTTGGATTTGCTGCAATTTCTATGTGATAATCTAAATCATTTTTATCTTTGCTGTGACATTCACAAGTTTCTGCTCCACCATATTTTACCCCAACAATATACCCAGTGACTGATACGTATTCATTTGAGGAAAATTTTTGCTCATCTTTACATTTACAAATAAAGTTTTCAACAATTAAAGGTATTGGTTTAATGTTTGGTTTTACAGACCTGTTTTTTAAAGAGTCAAGAATTTGTAATTTTTCTTTTGGAGAATCACCATTTGTAGGACATTGACCAAATATCAAAAAAACATTAAAAACAAGAATTATACTAAGGCATATTTTATTCATAAATAAATTTTAATCAAAAATAAATGTTTTACAAAAAAACTAAATATTTATTATAAAAAATATGCTTAAAAATATCTTAAATGAAGCTTTGATTCTAAAAAAAGACACTGCAAATAAAAGATTGATTGTTGTTTCAAATAATCCAGATGAAAAATTGTCAAAACAAGAGACTTATTTTAATAAAGATGATTTAAAAAAGGCTGGTTTTGTGTGGAATAATGGTGCTTGGGTTATAGATTTAGACAACTTTGACCAAGCAAAAGATGCTGTTAATAAAATTAATCAAAAAAGAAAATATACTACTGAATTTATTGAAGATGTGCAAAAATTAGAAGAATTTGTTGCTGCTATGTCAGGAATGGACACTGGAAGCATAAAAGATAAAATATCATTATATATTGATGATTTATCAAACGTGACAGATGAAGCTGCACTTTCAGCAGAAATAAGAAGATATTTAACATTTTTTTCAAAGTTTAGAGGTCATAGTTTATACAATACCCTTTTAATATATTTACAAAATCCAAAAGCTACTCGTGTTGCTGGATATAGACAATGGCAGGAAAAATTACATCGCCAGGTTAAAAAGGGAGCAAAAAGCATTACAATATTGGCTCCAAGATTTAAGAAAAAAGATGGAACTAAAAAGGAAGCAAACAAAGAACTAGACGATGCAATAGAAAAAGATACACCACAGGGATTTTTAGCAGTTAAAGTTTTTGATATTGCAGACACGGAGCCAATTGACGAGAGAGGGGAGGTTCCAGAGCAACCAAAATGGTTTGGTGAAAATGAACCAAGTGAGGTTGCAGAAAAGTTGTTTCAATATGTAAAAATACTTGCTGAAAAATTAGGAATTGAAGTAACTCAAAACGATTCAAATAGAGGGGAAAAGGGATTTAGTGCAGGAAAACATATTAATTTATCGTCAGATATAGCTGGTGTTGCAAAAATATCAACCATGATTCATGAAATGGCTCACGAATTAATGCACTGGAAGAAATCTAGTCCTTTTTATATAGATGCAGAAAATCAGGCTGATAAGAACCCAGCAGCATTAAGAGAATTACAAGCTGAAAGCGTTTCTTATATTATATTGAAACATTATGATTTGCCTGTTAGTCACCATCCAACCTATCTTGCTTTGTGGGGTGCTAATAAAGAAAAAATAAAGAAAAATCTTGACGTAATTCAAAAGGTTTCCGCTTATTTGATTGAGAAAATAGATGAAATTGCCGATAAACAAGAGGGAAGAGAACAAACTGAAGAAGAGCCAGAAAGTCTTGATGAAATGAGAATCATGATTAGAAATATAATTTTTGAAACATACTTAAAATAAATGAAAAAACAAATAAATTTATATGAATATATTTCTTCTCCTCACTTGGAAAAAAGAATAGAGGAAAGGGTTTTTAATATTAAAGACGTTTCTATTCCTGGAGAAGAGCTTGATGATAAGTTAAAACAGAAAATAAAGGATAAAATTGCTCTTGCTGCAAAAGAAAGATTAGATTTAATTAGAAATAGAATGTTTCCTGAAGATGAGGCAATTATCTATAAATTAATAATACCAGTTTTGATTTATAAAGGCAATAAAGTGATACCAGAAATAACAACCCAATCTTCCAGTAAAGAAGGTAAAAAAGAATTCTCTGGTTCTATGTTTGTAATTTCATTTATTAAAAATGTTGGAGAAACTATAATGAATGTTGATGTCAACACAACTGATGAAGAATTATTGAAAAAGGCTTGGCGACATATTATAGGTTTAAAAATATCAAAATCAGTTGAATCTTTTCCTAAATTAAATTATATAATAAATCTGGATAAATCTCTTGAACAAAAAGCTTATACAATTCAGACTGGAGAAAAAAGTAATTTAGGAGATATAACAATGAATCAAATAAAAATCTTTGCTCAAATTAACCCCAGGGAAGAAAAAAGTGTTGTTGTTCTTGAAAAAAATCTTAATGATGTAAAAGATTTTTTTGAAAAAAACAAACAAAGGTTTAATCAAAATGAAACAAATTTTTTTGTTAGCAAAATAAAACAAATTGAAAACAGAATTTCAGACATAAAAGAGTCAGGAAATAAGGCTGTTGAAAAGTTAGAAAAAAAAGGAGAATATAAGAAAGGCGCTCGTTATATACATAAAGACTTTGGAAAAGGAAAAATTGAATCTGTAAAAAAAGTAGAAGATGGAATTTATAACATTATGGTTAAATTTGATAATCCTATTTATGGAACTAAAGTTTTAAGAGTAAAAGAAAAAGATAAGCCAGCAGTTGCTACCGCTGGCTTATCTGAAGGATTAAGATTAAAAATTAGGCAGATACTACGTCAGGTTTTGTAACAGCCATTTCTGCATATTCTTTTTCCAGTTGTTTGTTTATTCTATTTCTAATTGCAGTAAGAGTTGTTTCGTTGTAAAACTTACCATCTTTAAATATAGTTTTTAGTTCGTTTTTCGGAGAATATACTTCTTCCCAAGTGCATTGGTCTTTCAATTTATATTCACCATTTTCATCTTTATAAACCATAAGTAAGCCTTTGGCTGATTTTTTTCCGCTATCTGTAATTGGGTCTTTAAATATTTCTCTGAATTCTCCGTTTACAACACAAGCAGTAGCCTTAACTGCGCTACCTTGAGAATCTCTTGTTGCATAACCCATTGAAAAAGAGCCTATTCCATATACAATATTAGTAGAAGCGAATCCTTTTTCTTTCAAGATTCTACAAATTTCTTTCATTCTATAAAAGTTTATTCCATCGCCATATATGGCTCCACAATGAGAATCTAAAACTTTATATCCTTGTTCGTTTATTGTTCCACCAAAACAATCCCATAAAAGTTCTATTTGTCCTTTATATTCTGCTTTATTAGGTTCTTTATTTTGAGCAATCATATACTCGCAATATTCATTGTAAGATGAATATTTATGACTTAAACCACAAACAATATCTACAGGCTCTCCGCTATCTCCTCTAAAAACAGCTTTACCTTCTCTTTTCATAATCTTGTCTTTGAGATTATAAATTGTTTTTGTGTGAACTTTCCAAAAATCATAACTATCTGAAACTATAGACACAATTCCAGTAGGATATAAGTCCAGAATTCTATTAAAAGCATCCTCCTCAGATTCTTTTCCATATGAAGTCATGACAGCATGTTCACTTGCTGGAACTGAAAACGCGCTATTTGGTTCTTTGTAATAATATTCATTTCCCCATAAAACAGGCAAAGTATCAGAACCTTTAAAGCAAGATGTAAATCCCATGCCAGAAGATAAAGCAGATTCTATTCCTTGCATACCTCTTTCAGAAAAGTCATGACCTTGAAAATCAACAAAATCAATTGACTTTTTATCAGTATTAAGACAATATTCAGTAAGAATTTTTTTAAAACCATAAGCCATGCTTGCTGAGTGCAACGGCTTCCATAAAAGAGTTGAGATTAAAGTTTCGAGATAATTTGTTACCCAATAAAATTCTTTTTTGGTATTAAAATATGTCAATATAGGAATTTGAGAGTTAGACAAGGTTCCCTCTGGAATGGCATGTATTTCTATTGGCAAATAACCTAAGTCATGCAGCTTCTCAAAATGAGAAACATCATAATCAGAGCCAGTATAAGAAGACATATATTTTTTAATTTCATTAATAACATCTTCCTTTGGTTTGGAAAAAAAATCTTTATCAAAAACATCTTTTATATATTTTACAGTATATTGAATTCCAAAAATTAATATTTGTTTTGCTTCATTTGGCATAAATTTCACGCTTCTTGGCGTGAAATTTGAGTAAACCATTTCTGTTCCTTTTGGATACATTTTGTGATGTGATGTTTTATAACCATCTGTTAAAAGTAGTGCATTCATAATTTTTTGTTTTTAGAAATTGGTCAACCGAATTGTTTAATAGAGATGTATTAGAAGAAATAAAAAAATTTTTATAAAAAGTTAAACTTTATTAAGGATATTATTCAAAACATTTTTTAAAGCTGCCAACGACTCTTCAAAAGAATTAAACAAAGGAATGTTTTCTCTAAAACAAACTATTTCTACATTACCTTTTCTATAAAAACCATCTGGACAACAAACAATCATTTTTTCATCTTTAGCATGTAATCCAGTTTCCAAAAGACTAATAGGAGATTTTGATATTGGGTCAAAATACATAAAAATTATATCTGCTTTTTTAAGACCATCTAGTTCCCAATTTACCTGGAAATTAAAATTTGGGTTATTAATTGATTGAATCCATTCTTCATGCCATTCTGAACGTCTTGGATTCAAAATTATTATGTCATAATCTTTAAGTTCTTCTTTAAGTTTAGATTGCCAGTCTTCTGAGAGGCTCATTTCAATGGTTCCGCCAGCAAAAATGGTAAATTTTTTGTAATTTTCGTGTGGTTTTGGAGGTTTTATTTCTATCATGTTTGTTTATTTATCTGAGTCACATTTACATTTATGAATTGGATTTTTACAATTTCCTTTATGAACATAAATATAATAACCTTCTGTTCTTTCTTTGAAATACTCACAACCATCTATAATTATTATACCTTTAATGTTATAAGGATATCCGTTTCCAATAATAGGTTGAATATTTTCCTTATATTTATCGCTTTGTCTTTGATTGCAGCTACAAAAAATTATAGATGCCAAAATTGATATTACAATTATTTTTTTCATATTATTATTTTTACCTCTTTATGTCCTTCATTTATTGTGTTTATTTCAACCAAAAAAGGTTTGTTTGTTAATTTATAATCTTCATTTAAAACAGATGCATTTAAACAAAGTGTCTTATTTTGCCAATGAAAACCATATCCTTCATGTATATGTCCAAAACAATGTATTGGATATTGAAATTCATTTATTTTCTTGTTTAATTCTTCACATCCAGCATGAAAACCACCACTAATGCATTTATCTAATATAAATTTTGGTGGAGAATGTGTTATTAAAACATCCGTATCATTTGGTATCATGTCCCAATATTGCTTAATTTCTTCGCCTCTATCGGCATTAAAAGCCCAATATTGACGATTAAAAGAAGGAGAATAAGGAGAGCCCCAGAATTTAATTCCTTCATATTCATAGCCAGAATTTAGAAGATAAACAACATCAAATTTTTTTATTAATTTCATTGCATCCTGATATATTTGTTCTGCAACCAAACCGCTTATAACATTGTTGTCTGCCTGTCTTTGAACCCAATCATAGTCCATGCATATATCATGGTTTCCAGCTACAAATATCTTCTTTTTTGCTGGTAATTTTTCAAACCAATTTAAAAACTCAGCCAACTCCAGGGTAGTCGTTCTTCCACCAATATCTCCCGAATGAACAACAACATCACACTCTGGTATTTCAAGTTTTGTGTGAAATTTTGCTCCGTGAGTATCAGATATAAAAACTATTTTCATTTAATTTATTTAAGATTTTTTCAATAATTCAGCATACTTTTCTCTAACTTTATCTGATATAGGAATGGCAGAACCTTCCTCGTCTGTTCTAACATATATTACATCTGTTTCACAAACTATTTGTTCCACTTCTGTATATACATTATAAACTTTTGCTTCAAGTTTAATTGTTAAAGAGCTCGTTCCCATTTTTTTTACCTCACCATAAACTCTAACAATATTATTAACTTTAACTGGTTTTTTAAAAATAACCTCAGACATTTTAAGGGTTACAACTTTGGGATTATGTATGACTCTCATTTCATAACTTGCGCCAACTTCATCGAGTAATGATAACATTATGCCGCCAAATAAATTTCCATTCGTGCCTATGTCTTTTGTCATGCACGTTTTTTCGCCTAAAAATTCCATCATTCAAACAATTCTTTAAGTTTATTCATAATTAATATCTGATTCAATATTATTTGAGCTTCTGTTGGAGACATTTTGATTTTTGGGTCATGATAAATCATCCAACTATTATCAATTTGTTTAATTAATTCTTCCATTTTTTATAAAAGATATTTTAAAACAGCTTGCCAATTTGGATATTCTTCTTTTGGCGAGTTTTTTAATAATGTATTAATCAACTTAGATTTATTGATACTTTTTTCATCTAATTGAATATTGACATCATTATCAATAGCGATGGTGATTGTTTTTTTATTTGATTTCTGTTTTTTCATTGTATTTGTTTGAGTGCAAATTTAATCTTTTTTTTTAAAATGGAAAATAAATTTTTTCATACTATTTATAAGTAAATAAACATAAAGACATGAAAACAAGAAACAGAAAGACAAAAGAACAACCAGTAAAAGATTGTTTGTTCAATTTTAGATTAAATTTTGACTTGAAAGAGCAATACGATGAATTTTGTATAAAGAATGGATATTCTATAGGAAAAAGACTTAGAAGTTTGATGAAGGCAGACTTGGATGGTAAAATCAAATTATACATATAATCAACACTTAGACTTAAATCTTGCTAAACAAAAGGCTTGTTTAGAACAGAGATATAATTTTGAATTTGTAATTGATAAGAATTACAAAATGCTATATTTTTTATCAAAATAATTTATAATAGAGTTCCAATCTGGGTATTGCTCTGACCCAAATAGAAGCTGCGTTCCTTTAAATTTCCAATCTGGAAAATCATCAATCAAATAATCACCAATAAGTAAATTTTTATTTGGGACTAATTGTAGATTTTGACAAGTTTCAAGACCAAAATATTTTTCAATCCAAAGTCTTTTTTCTGTATAGCAATGAGCATTCATATATGAAGGTCTTGTTGCTATATAAACTTCATATTTTTCCTGTAACAACCTAACTCCATCAATTGCTCCTGGTAAAGGTTCTAGTTTTAAATAAAAACCTGGAATTGATTGAGGGTATCTGATTAATGGATTTTCTTTTATATCTGAAATAAAAGCTCCCATGTAGTCACATAGAACATCATCTTGGTCAATGTGTATAATTTTTTTCTTCATGAATTTTTTTTAAAACGTAAAAATAAACAAAAAGTTTTGTTTTTTTCAATTATTTTTTAAAATAAAATGGAAAACAAAACTTTTATTACTAATTATAGACAAAATTTGTTCTGATGGTTGAACAAATAAAAAAATCAAATTATGTCACAATTAATCAAACCACAAATAAAGTGGACACAGGAAAAAATAGATTTGTTAAAAAAAGAATATCCAAACGAAAACAAAGATTTTCTTTGTCAAAAATTAGGGATAAAAAGAAAAACATTAAAAGCAGCAGCACAAAGATTTAATGTTAAATCTTTACAAGATAAAAATTTATATAAATTAAAAAAATTATTGAAGGATGATTGTTTAAATTATTATTGGTATGGATTTATAATGGCGGATGGACATATAGGGAGCGGAGGATATTTGAGGGTTAGTTTATCAAGTATTGATTTTGAGCATCTAAAAAAATTGGGAAATTATTTAAATGTAAAAATAATAATAAAAAAAATTGAAACTTATGGAAAATCAAGAGAATATTGTTATTTTTCTTGTAAAGATATTGTTTTTGGAAATAAATTAAAAGAAAAATTGAAAATAAAAGAGAATAAAACATATAATCCACCAAATTTAGAATGGCTTGATGAAGATTGGAAATTTTTATCTTTTTTTTGTGGATTTATTGATGGAGATGGAATGATACAAAAACACAAAAATGGTCTTGCTAATATGATAAGAATTAGCTGTCATAAAAATTGGCTTCCAAACATGGAATGGTTTTCAAATGAGCTTTTTAAAAGATTTAATATAATATCAAAAACTGGATTTACATCAAGAGGATATTGTTATTTGACAATATATAGATTTGAACAATTAAAATTTTTAAAATTGAAGTTTTTAAAATTAGATTTGCCATTTATGGAAAGGAAATGGATGAAGATAGATGAATGCAGAACATGCAATTATGAAATAAAATCAAAGCACATTAATTTGATTAATAAAATCAAATGATTCCACATCTAACATGCTGTTAGTTGTAAATATTTTTTCTATACCAGACTCTTTTAGTAGATTTGTGTCTGCTGTTCCCTCATAATGAGCAACAACAAGATATATTTTACCACAATTTCTTTCTTTTAATTTTTTTGATATTTCAACAAACGTGCCGCCTTTTGAGCATATGTCATCAATTATAACACAGTCAATACCTTCAAAATCCTGAAGTGGGACATCCAAATCAATGATTTTTGAAGTATCCAAATCTCTTACTTTATCACATTGAACAGTTTTATAATGCCAACCATTCAATGTTGAACACACAGCCTCAGTTCTTGGTTTAGCACCCTTGTCAGGAGATATAATATAGGTTATTTTTGTTGAGTTATCGCCTTTTATTTCGTTTAGTGCTTCCTTAACCATTTGAGGTAGAACGGACTCATTAACAAGGTTATGTATTCTTCTTTTCGCTTGTTTAAAATTGTGAACATCAATCACCGTTACTGAAGAATAATTTTGCAAATTCAAAATTGGTGCAGTTATTTGTTTTAAATAAGAGTTTCCGCCTTCAACAAATTTTCTGTCACATCTGGCTGAAAAAAGCGAAGGTATTCTCAGTGATATATCTTCACAACCAATCTCTCTTAAAGATTGAGTTGCAGCAAGTATAAATTCCAAATGAATAAAGTTATTAAATCTTGAAACAATTTCTATTTCTGAATTCTTTATATCTTCAAAGCTTAAATTTGTTTTGTTACTTTGAAGAAAATTTAAAATTCTAACATCATGCTGACCATCAGGATAACTTATTGCGTTAAACTCAATGTCAGACCTCTCAGGGTAGGCTAAATTTAATTTTATCATATAATGTTATTTTCTTTTAATTTATAAATTGGTCTATATTTTATTTTTAAGTCTCTTGCTATTTTCGTTATTTTCGTTCCAGACAAATACATTGTTTTTATTTGTGGAATATATTCTTTTATTGTTCCAATCAAGCACTTTTCACCATGATGTTTTGAATAGTTTCCAGAGTCAAACCACTTTTCACAACCGTTACAATATTTTTTGTTTTTTTCAATTCCAAGTTTTTGTTTTTCTAAATCAAGTTCTTTTTTTGTTTTGTATTTTTTGTTCATGACAAAAGATTAATTAAATATTCAACGTCCTGGAATTTACTAGGCATAACTTCTTCAGACAAAGCTTGAGCATAATCTGTATGAAATTTAACTGAATTCCAAAATTTTTCAGAACCTTTAAGTGAAGACAATAAATCAGTTTTCATTTCAACGGATAATCCCATCCAGTTTTGTTGTAAATAATTTGATTCAAACGTTTGCATTAAATCAGCATCTCTTATTATTTTTTGTTCAAGACTCAGTTGGTCTTCTGGTATAACATATGGATATTGAGTTGCTTCTATAATATTTATAACTTTAAGATTGGTTTCTTTATTTTCTTTTGAATAAAGTTTATAACTTTTTATTGCCTCCGCAACATTCCAAGCATCATTGTGAGCTCCCATTGAATGGTTAAAATCATGAAATAATGCAGCTATTAAAAGTGGACGTGTTGATTCATCATTAAAATCTAAACTTTTAGATATGTTATATACATTTTTAACCATACACATAACGTGATAAAAGTTGTGATATGGAGCAACATTACTTGTGCTTTTTTCAAGAACATTTTTTAAATAGTTGTCTAATTTGAATTTTCTTATTATTTTAAATGGTTGGTTCATATTGGTAGATTTATATTTTATATAACGTAAAAAAGGCAAAAAAGTTTTTAAAATTGTGAATCCATAAATATCGGTCTTGGCAATGCGTTCCCATCTTTATCTTTTACTTCAACATATGCATCAAAAACATTAAAATAAAAATGTTCTTTTGCCAATTCATATTTTTTTTCTTCTAAAGTCATTCCTTGTGCTTTTTCAAAAACATCCAGGTCTTCTTCTGTAATATCCATATTTTCAGCAATAACTTCTATACATTTTTCAATATCATAAATTAATATATAATTATTTGCATCTACTCCTACAACAGCATCTTCAAGCCCAGGAGCTTCAACAAAATCATACTCATCATATGTTTCAAGAATTATATCCAAAACATTTGGTTCTTTTTTTTCTTTCATTTTAATATTGTTTTATTTGTGAAAAATCAAACATTCCGTCTCTGTTTTGTTCTTCTTGAGATAATTCCCAAAACATTGTTACAGGTCTTGGTTTTGATAAAATTATTTCTCTTATTGTTTTTGGTGTAATGTCGCCATTTCCTTTATGTTCTTCATCATGAATAACTTTTTTAAAACGATTCCATATTTTAATATAAAGACATTCTATATCAGTCCTGACCAACCACTCATATTTTTCGTCATTAACGGTTATTGTTCTTGTTTTCTTTTTCATTTTTAAAAATTATATTCTGTATCAAATATTTTTTGAATTGATTTTGGCATGACGTGATAATTTTTTAACCAAACATCAGGCATTTGTTTGTATATTTTTTTATTTAAATATGGAGACTTCTCTTTTTTGTACCATCTTCTTTTTTTCTTAACATAATTATAAGACATTATGTAAGCATTTGAGCGTTGTATATATTCTTTTACATCAATTGGAAGATTCCATTCAATTATTTTTTGAACAGCTCTTTTTTCGCAGTCAAGTTCAACGTTTATCGAATTTCTTAATGACTTATTTAATGTTTTTTTATCAAATTCTTTGCCTAAAACCCAATCGTCAAATATGTCAAGTTCACATGATTCTCTCCATATTTTTGTGTTTTCTATCCATTGGTCTAAATGACATGATTCATGAACAAATACAGAAAGCCATTCTTTAAGACTTTTTTTTATTGCAACAGCAAGAACTGGTTTTTCTTTTTTATAACCAGGATAAAAGTATCCAAGAGCTTTCATGCTTTTTGTCATTTGAACATTTTTATGTTTTGATAACAAAATTTTAACGTCAAGAAAACTTGCTTGTTTGTTTGTATAATCTAAAAAATATGATATATTTTTATCTTTTATATTCATAAATTTTTGGCAAAGTTTATTAATTCATCTGTTTTTTATAATGACAATTGAGCTCTATGATTAAATATTTTAATTAATGAATTCATTAAAATATCATCATATATTGTATCATATTTTGATTTTTTAAATTTTGACCTTTCAGATAAGCAAATACCAGGAAACTCACTTTCAAGCATGTTTTTTGCCTTATCCTCAGTCATATCTCCAAGTATAAGCTCAAACATTTCTTCTTGGTCGTAAGAATCCATTGTTTCAAAAAAATCATGAACATCTATATCGACCTCAGTGTTTAAATTTATTCTTATTTCTGGCATAACTTTATGTGTTTAATTTAATGATAATTGTATTTTATGGATTCGCTGCATCCAATACATAATGTTGGTTTGCCCCATAATTTCTTATCAAATACATAAAAAATATACTGCAAATGTAACTATTATTCCAAAGACAACAATGAATTTATAAATATTTTTTTGGTTTTCCATTTATTTTTTTGGCTTTATTAAACAAGCCCATTTGTTATTTTCGAATTTTGGTAGCGTTTCTGCAACACCATGTTCTTTAACCAACTCAAGGAATTTTAACATAACCAATTCTCCTCTTTCTGGAGCAGCTTTTTCTCTTGATTTAAGTAATAATGTCAATCTAACTTTATCTCCATCGTTAAAAAATTCAATAGCTTTTCTTGCTTTGGTTTTCATGTCATTTTCTGCAATGTTTACAGAAAGACCAATTTCTTTAGTTTCTGTTTTCTTTGAGTTTTTCTTATTTTCTTTCTCTTTTTGTTCTTGTTGATACAAAAATTTATTATAGTCTTCTAACTTTACAACTGGAGGGTTCGCGTTTTCATTAATTAAAATCATGTCTTTAGCCAGGTTAATTGACAAATCCAATGCTTCTTGTCTTGTTAAAATTTTCGATTCTATTCCTTCTCCAGTAATCCTAACTGTTAAAGAATAAATTTCTTCATTTAATTTGTGCGCTCTTTTTTTGCTCATTTCTTAATTTTCTGTATTAAATCTTGTTTTTATTAAATAAATTTTTAAATCTTCTTTCTCACATTCTTTTCCTTTTATGTAGTATTTTTCTGCATCTGAATAAGACCATATACCATCCTTTTTGCCTTCTATGTGATGTCCCATATATTTTAAAGAGCCATCTTTATTAAAAAAAACAGTAAAACCATGTTCTATGTTGTCTTTAAAGTGAGTCTCATACATTATTGTTCCATCTTGATAGTATTCAATTGATTTTCCTTGCTTAAAATCTTTTTCATCAACAAAATATTTTCTTTTTAATCTATGATTTGAATAAAACTCTTTAACCTCTTTCATTTATTTGTTTTGATACAAATAAATATAGATTGTTAAAAAAAAATATAAAGTCTATTAAACCAAAACCTCTTTGCAAATATCTGAAACGGTTTTGCCGTCACTTTTACCTGCATATTGTTCATTGAATTTTTTAATTACAAGACCCATTTCTTTTTTGGTTTTAAATCCATTGTCTGAAATAATTTTGTTAATTATATCTTTCACTTCTTCTATACTAAGCTTTTTTGGTAAATATGATTCTATCAAACCAAGCTCAAAAGATTCTTTATCTGCCAGGTCAGTTCTTTTCCCTTGAATAAATAAGTCAATTGATTGTTTTCTACGGCTTACCATTTTTTCCAAAACTTTAAAAGTTTGAGCTTCATCAAGTGGTTGGTTTTTGTTTTCTTTTTCTCCGTTAACTATTTGAGATTTAATATCTCTAAGAACTGATAGGGCATCTGTTTGACCGCTCTTCAAAGCGTCAGAAATTTGTTTGTCTATTTGTTGTTTAAAAGTATTCATTATTTTTGATTTAAAGCACGATTTATAAATGTTGGAATTACTAATCCAAATGAAAAAAATGGAGTAATATGAATTGAAAAAACTTGTCCAGTAGTAGGTTCTGAATCAGCATGTGGAACAAATTTTCCATTAGTTATTCTTGATTTTGAGAAAAACAATAAAATCGGAATTACTGTATAAAATTTTGTTTGTAAAGTGCCTTGTGCAGTTTTCATATATTTTTTTTTCCATGATTATCTATAATTATTATATCTCTCTTATCCATTATTGATATTATTTCCTCTATTGAAAGAGGTCTATATTCTCCCATTAATTTATTTACCACATCTACTCCAACGTCAATAGATTTACCATAATCTGGTATACTTCCATGCGAATGACCATAACAATGAATGGTTCCTTTGTGGCTTCCTAACCAAACTCTGTGTGAATAATGTGACATAAAAAAATTATGTTGACCATGTTTTATTGTTAAGACATCTTGAATAGATGAAAAACTATCTTTATAATCATCTATATGAGAATCATGATTTCCTCTACACACATGGATTGTTTTGCACTTTATTTCATTTCTCCACATTGGAGTTAGTTTATGATTTCCAAAACAAAAATCACCAAGAAAATAAATAATATCCTCTTCTGCACAATATTTGTTGATATTTTGCAGTATTTTTTTATTCATTTCTTCTAATGAAGAAAAATTTCTATAACCCGTTTTCCATGTGCTTTGATTTTTCCCAGAAATATTAATATGATTTATGTGCCAATCACTACTTATCCAAATTTTCATTTTTAGTTTTTAATTTTTATGCAAAGATAATTATTTATTTATTAAAACGAAATAAATAAAAATAAGTTTCAGAGAATAAAAAAAATTTGATAAAAATACAGTTTTTAAATTTTTTATTAATATTTATAATAAAAAAATGGGAAGACCAAAATTAAAAGAAAAAGAAAAAAAAATCCAGCTTGGAATAACTATTTCCAGGGAAATGCATCAACAATTGGACAAAGCAACTGGCAATATGTCTGGTTATATACAAAAATTACTTGAAGAACATTTTAAAGAAAAAATTGCATCATGACAAAAGAGCTAACAGATAAACAAAAAACGGCAAGGAAAGAATATCAGAAGTTATACAGAGAAACTAATAAAGAAGAGGTGAGAATAGGACAAAAAAATTGGTATAATAAAAACAGAGAAACACTTAAAGAAAACAGGAAAAAATATCGTGAAGAAAAAAAAGAAAAAATCAAAGAACGCAAAAGAAAATATTATTTATTAAACAAAGAAAAAATTAAAAACAAAGTAAAAAAATATGAAAATGAAAATCCAGAAAAAATAAAAACAAGGAGAAAAATATACAAACAAAAAAATAAAGAAAAAACAAACAAATATCATTTACACAAAAAACACACAGACTATATTTATAAATTAAAATGTGTTTTAAGAAATAGAATATATAAATTTACAAAAAATAAAAGCAAATCAACTGAAAATATATTAGGATGTTCTTATGTTTTTTTTAAATCATATATAGAATCATTGTGGGAGCCTTGGATGAGTTGGGATAATCATGGAAAATATAATGGAGAGCCAAATTATGGTTGGGACATTGACCATATTATACCTTTAAGGACAGCTGTTGATGAAAAAGAATTGTTTAATCTTTGTTTTTATAATAATTTGCAACCTTTATGCTCCTATATAAACAGAAATGTTAAAAAATAAATTTTATAACTCGCACTGAAAACACATTTCTTTTTTTCTTGCGTCTTCTAATGTTATCGTTTCAACATCACAACCTTTTTCAATTAAATAAGATTGTTCTATTTTTTGTTCTTTTGATAGAGGTAATCCGTCTATTACGGTTAAAAGTCTTGCTTTCCCGCATTTGCATTTAAAATTTCTAACCATTACATTTTCCATGTTATTTTTTATCTGGATTTATAAAGAAAGAAGCGTAAGACTTCTTCTTTGATTTGTCATCAAAATAAATTTTGACCATTTTTAATAATTCATATTTAAAAATCATAACATTTTCGCAGCCTATCACACAAAAATATTTAACCAGACCTGGTTCATTTTGAGTTTTTAAAACCATATATTTTTCTGTTGTAATATTGCCAGAATCACTATAATTCAAAACAATTAAAGAGTCCGAAAAAGAAAAATCAACATTTGCTCTTGTGTATTTGCAGTCAGTTAAATCTTTGTTTTTAACAACTTCACAAGTTCTTAATACATTTGTTTGAAAAGTGTCTTCTTTTGGTATGAGCATAAAGCTCATGATTAAAATTTTTAATAGCATGTTTTTGTTTTTATGATTTAATAAATTTTTTAAATTCCTCCCATTGCATTTGCATCATTGGTTCATAGGTGCAATTTTTTTTATGGTATACTCTTCCCATTGCAGCGGCAAATCTTGATTTATCTCCTGTATAAGCCGATAAAAGTGTGCCAGATAATGATTCATTAAATCCAGCTCTCCAGAATAGTTTTTTTGCTGTTTTTACGTCTCTATTACCTTTTCTTCCTATACCTTTAATTTCAATTCCAGTAAACTCTTTTACTTTGGCTCCTAAATCTTCTATTGACAATTGCCTTGTTTCTTTAATTCCTAAAGCTTTATTGATTTCATCAATTCTTTTAAAAAGTTTTCTTTTTTCATTTAATAAATCTAATGTATCCATATTTTTATTTTATTTTTTTCATTGCTTTCTTAATTCCTTTTGCAGCAGCATCAATTTCAAGACACTCTTCAAGAGAGTTGGCTGTTTTTTTATCTGTTCTAAAATTTTTCAAAGATGGATAATTAACTGAATGACCTCCATTTTTATTGTTGCTAACTCCGTTGCATTTAACGACAGCGATAGTTCCCATTAGATTATCCTGATTTTCTGTAATACGAACCATTTCTTCTTCCTTTATTCCTTGAGCTGTTGCTTTTAATCTGCCACATGAAGATTCACAATTAACGCTTGAAATAACGAATTCGTTTTTTGTTCCTTTATCTCCATATTCAAAACCAACAACTTTTAAATCCAGGTCAAATTCAACTTTCATCTTTACTTGATAAGAATGTTTTCCATCTCTCCAAACTCCATCCATGCTTTTTAAAATCGTTCCTTCTTCTCCTCTTGCAAGCATTTCAGAAAAGTGCTCAAGAGCTTCCTCATATGAAGAAACAAATTTATGTTCAACAAGAGAAATCATTGTTGGAGCCTGTTTTGATATTACAGATTTTAATCTGTTTAATCTATCAATTCTTTTAACGTTGCAAATATTTGTTGCATACTCATTCAGGTCAAGAATGTCCCAAACTATAAATCTGATTTTATTAAGAACTTCCTTATAAACAACGCCATGTCTTTTAAACATTTTATCAATAGATGCCTGAGCCTTCTTTTTGTCAGCAGGATTATCAGAAGCAAGCTTCTCTGATATGTCAATAATACTTGTTATTAATCCGTTTGAAGTCTCTCTTTTGATTTTTTCAAAATATTCAATAGTTATGCTACCATCTGAATTTTTGGTTATTTTTTTAATGTCTTTTGAGTTTAACATAGATTTATTTTTTTATTTAAGTTTATTTTTACAATTTTCAAAATGGTATCTTTTCATGTTACCACCAGAACCTTTCTTGTGACAATGTGGACAAACACTTTCTTTATATTTCATTCCAGTTTTAGAACTAATTAATTTTTGTTTTGCTTGTTCGCTCATAATTCTTCCTTTATTTGCATTGCTTATTTTTTTCCTTGTTTCCTCTGAGTGTTTACTGCGTATTTTCCCTTTGTTGGCGTTTGATATTTTTTTTCTTGTTTCTTCGCTTACCGTTCTTCCTTTGTTGGAATCTGATATTTTTTTTCTTGTTTCTTCTGAATTAGTTTTTTTAGAATTTTTTTCTGATATTTTTTTTCTTGTTTTTTCTGAATGTGTTTTACCAAACATTGGGTTATTAAAACCAGAATTTTTCCCTTTTCTATTTTTAGATATTAACAATTTTGTTTTTTCGCTTAATGTTTTATTTTTATGAGTAGAGCTGATAATTTTTTTATGTTCCTCAGTTGGTTCATATCTTTTTTCATTGCCTCGTTTTTCTTTAATTATTTTTTTCGTTTCTTCTGAATGTGTTTTGCCAAACATAGGATTGTTAGAACCAGAAACATCTCTGCCAAACATTCCATTAATACTTGCAAGCGCTTCGTTAAAAAACAAATCTGATTTAACAACATTAAATTCTTTTTGTAAAAGAAGCTCTGTTTCTATAGCTTCTTTTCTATTATCATGTTTTGATAATATAATTATGTCAAATAACTCTGGATTTGTCTTTAATTCGTTTTTAAAAACATTTTTATATTTTTTAGATACAACAGAACCACGATAACCATTTTCAATTTTATTTAGGCTGGTTGAACCTATATAATAAGGAGGTAATTTTTCTCCTTTATAAATTGTTAGATAACATACATACATATAGTTTTTAACTATAAATATGCAAGAATTATCAATTGTTGATATTTAATATTAAAATACCAATGGTTTTAATAAAATTTGTTAACAATTTCATTTGGTTTATACTTAACTCCGTCAATTTCAATTGTTTCGTCTTTTTTAAGAGTAATTTTTTTCTCAACAGAATCAATTATAAGCTCTCCATTTAATACACAATCATCAAATTTTGCAAATTCATCCAGAAGAAGAGCTCCAGTAATTAACGTCTCTTCGCCTTGTCTGCTTACTAAATCAACATTTCCGTCAGCTATTGTAACGTTGCAATAACGTCCATCAGCCTTTACTTCTGAGATGCCTTGTTTTCCACCTTCGAAAATATTACGTATTTTTTTCTCATCAAAAGGAACAGCTCCCATGTAATACGTATCTTCGATAAGTTTAGGGAAAACTTTGTTTATGTTAGATGTTCCCATTCCTATTTTGCAATCTCTGTCAATGATGCGCTCAATAACATAAGCATCATCAGCGGATAGTGAAGTTAATAAACTCTTAAGGTATCCAATAGCTTCATTTCCAGTTACTTTTCTTGAACTTAAAGCCTCCAATCCAATTAAAGCCATTTGTAATGAATGACCTCCATTTGAATTATATTCTGGTATTTGTTTAATATAGAATTTTACACGACCAGAATTAGCTAAATAAAGAACATCTTTTAACAACTGATTGTCGTTGTATTTACCAAGAATTTCCATTTTTTTATTTGTGCCTGGTTCTGATGCAATTTCATCAAATATTTGCTTTATTGTTATCATTTTTTATATTTTAGATACTATTTTTACGTTAAAAGGAAATTTTTGTTCTTCAATAAACTTTAACATTTCTTTGTTTTTAAGTGGAACCAAATAATAGACATAATCCCAATGAAATTCTACT
>Ga0316217_10001129_pt1 | contig 35851 bp, 22 predicted proteins | sample 1anoAmetaG_FD_203633 | JGI IMG/M metagenome (GOLD analysis project Ga0316217, IMG submission 203633) | Freshwater microbial communities from Trout Bog Lake, Wisconsin, USA - 1anoA | ecosystem: Environmental > Aquatic > Freshwater > Lake > Hypolimnion/Profundal zone | place: USA: Wisconsin...
CGGAATTTGCGCGGCCAATTCCTTAAGCCACGCGATATCTCCGGCCCCAAACGGCTGGCCGGATTCGACAATGCCCACCATGCGGTCCCAGGCCTGGGCGCAACAGGTTTGCAGTCCGGCCAGCGCGGGCTGGGCCGAGGCATCATCGCGCAGATTGCCGAGCAGGTCGAGGATGGGAAACTGTCCCTGCGACGAACCGGCCTGGGCAGAACCCGCCTCAAACAGGAGGCTGCCAATTAATTTGGAGAGCCGTTCTTGCTTATCCATAGATTCAAAACGACTTAAAATCGCTGTCGTCGGGATTTGACCTTCGGTGGCTGGACATGGCGTTCGGAGCCAGGGACGGAGCGGCAAGGCCGTGGCCGTTGCGAATCCCGGCGGACTTGGTCGGCCCCGCCGTTTTTTGGCGGGCAGCGGATGCGGTCTGGTGCTGCCGTGGCGCGGTGGTTTCCACCCGCCCCTCGATGAGGATCAACAAGTCCCCGACGACGGACTTGAGCGCATACGCCTGCGCGTTCAGTTCCTCGGCGGCGGCGGCACTTTCCTCGGCGCTGGCGGCATTAGACTGCGTGACTTGATCCATCTGGCCCACGGCGGCGTTGATCTGCACTATGCCCTGCGTTTGCTCCTGCGAAGCGGTCGCCACTTCCGTCGCGAGCTGTTCCACCTGCCGGGCTTTCACGACAATGTCCTGCAGCGCCTCGGAAACCTGCTGGCTGATGTCCACGCCCTGCGCGGTCTTGGCAATGGCCCCTTCGATCTTGGCGGCGGTCTCCTTGGCGGCCTGCGCGCTGCGCTGGGCCAGGTTGCGCACTTCATCAGCCACCACGGCGAAACCCATGCCCGCCTCCCCTGCCCGCGCGGCTTCCACCGCGGCATTGAGCGCAAGAATGTTCGTTTGAAAGGCGATTTCATCAATCGTCTTGATGATTTTGGCGATGTCGTCGGACGAGACCTTGATGGCCGCCATCGCGGCGTTCATGGCCTGCATGTCAGCGGCGCCCTTGTCCGCAGCGCTGCGGGTCTGCTTGGCCAGTTCGTTGGCCTTCTGGAGATGCTCGGCATTGTTCTTGGTCATGCTGGCCATTTCTTCCAGCGAAGAACTCGTCTCCTCCAGCGAGGCCGCCTGCTCGCTGGCGCCTTCGGCGAGCGTCTGGCTGGAGGCGGTAATCTCGTTGGAAGCTTGGACGGTCTGTTCGCCGGCTTCCTGCAGATGCCGGATGGAGCGGGTGAGCGGACGGACGATGAGCCGCTGGTTGAAGAAATAGAATCCCGTCAGCACCAGCAGCAGCGCGGCGGCGGCGCCAATGGCCATGAACTTCATGGTGGCCAGCACCACGGGATCGTGGCCGATGTTGGCCTCGAGCACGAACGCGCCGCGGATATCACCCTGTTTCATGTTTTCCATGGGGAAGCCGAGCACATCTTTGCCATCGGCGGTGGGGCTGGTGGCCGGGTCGCCGTGACAACTCAGACAACTGGCCTGCAGCCGGACGGGGCGCGCCAGTACCAGTTGGTCATGGACGCGGTCCTCGAAGAAAAACTCCGGCGCGCCCTGATCGAAGGCTTGGAACGCGGCAGCGAAGTTGGTGCCCAGGTCGTTTTTCGGATTGCGCGCCGGCACGCCCGGGCGCGCCGGGATCAAGAACTTATACCCGTTTTTTTGCGCGGCGCCGGACACACATTTCCACGCCGCCACAATGGGCACGGTCTTGTAGAGGTCGGTTTCGGCGTAAACTTCGCGCAGCGGCCGCCCTCCCGCCTGCTTGAGCGACGCGGCCCGCACCCCCGCCATGTCGAAGACCTGGCTGTGGTGCATGTCATCCATGTTCTGGGCAACAAACTCCGACTGCTCGATGATGGAACTCATCTTGCCATGCAGTTCGGTCACGCGATTGCGGCTGGAGACGAAATATACCGTAGCGATGCCCAAGACCGAGGCCAACACGACCGCGCCGCTGCCCACCAAAATGATACGGGTTCCGAGTTTCATGATGTTTTAGCAATTAGTTGATCCTGTGTCCGCTGGTTTCACCGGTCATTCGCTTCTTATCGGCGGCCGCGCCACAAACTGAAGCAAATTCCTTCGTATTTTCGCCGCCTAGCCATCCAAACTTCGACGGACGGTCTCCAGCAGATGATCCGCCGCAAACGGTTTTTGGACAAAGTTTTCTCCGGCGCGCAACTGCAGCTCACGCCCGGCGATCTCGGCGCTGTAGCCACTGACAAACAGAACCTTCAAATTGGGCCGGGCGGCTTGCATCTGCCGGGCCAAATCCTGCCCGCTGATGCCCGCCGGCATGACCAAATCGGTCACCAGCAGCGCCACGGATTCACGGTGCGCCTGCCACACCTCGAGGGCTTCCACGCCGTTGGCCGCTTCCAGAACCTGATATCCCTGCCGTTGGAGCATCGTGCGGATCAGTTTGCGCACCCCCGCTTCGTCCTCGACCAGCAGGATGGTTTCGTTGCCCCCGCGAGGCTTGGGCTTGTCAAAGGTATTGGTGGTTTCGACCGCCGTCGCGGTGCTGGCGGGCAGGAAAATCCAGAAAGTCACGCCGTGGCCGGGATGGTTGTCCACCTTGATCCAGCCATGATGTTGTTTGACAATGCCGAAGACGGTCGCCAAGCCCAGCCCCGTGCCCTTGCCAGCCTCTTTGGTGGTGAAAAATGGCTCGAAGATTTTCGGCAAAATCTCCGGCGGAATGCCCGTGCCGGTGTCGCTCACACCAAAGCAAACATACCTGCCCGGCAGCGCATCCAGATGCCGGTCCGCGCTGCTCTCGGTCACGATTTCTTCCGCCGTCTCGATGCGCAATCGTCCGCCCTTGGGCATGGCGTCCCGCCCATTGATGGCCAGGTTCAGCAGCACCTGTTCCACCATGCCCGCGTCGGCGTGGAGCATCAGCGGCACGGCATGGAGATCCAACTGCAACCGCACGTCCTCGCCGATGATGCGCTGGAGCATCTTGACCAAATTGGTGACAACCTCGTTCAGATTCAAGAGGCGCGGCTGCATCACCTGGCGGCGACCGAAGAGCAGCAATTGGCGGGTGAGCTCGGCGGCACGATGGGTGAAAGCCTGGATGTTCTTCAAGCCCTCCTTCACCTCCTTGGGCAACGATTCGACCCTTTCGATCAGATCGGCCTGCATGGACATCGCGCACAGAATATTGTTGAAATCGTGCGCCACGCCCCCGGCGAGCTGGCCGATGGCCTCCATCTTCTGCGACTGCCGCAACTGGCTTTCGAGCGCCTGACGCTCAGTGACATCTTGTTTGATGGCCACGAAATGAGTGATATTGCCGCCCGCGCCGCGCACCGGCGTGATGGTCATGTGTTCGGTATAGTGCCGACCGTCCTTGCGCTTGTTGATCATCTCCCCGTGCCAGACGTTGCCGGTAGCGATGGTGCTCCAGAGGTTGGCGTAATAGGCCGGCGGATGCTCCCCAGATTTCAAAATCCGCGGGTTTTGCCCAATGGCTTCCTCGGCGCTGTAGCCGCTGAGCCGGGTGAACGACGGGTTGACCCATTCAATTCTGCCCGCGCGGTCAGTGATGACAATGCCATCGGCGGCCGCCGCCAGGGCGCTGAAATGCAGATGCGCCCGCGCGTCCGCGCGCTTCCGCTCGGTAATGTCCAAGGACGAACCCAGCCAGCAGCGCTCGCCGTCAATAATCATCTCCGCCGCCGACCACAATATCTGGCGGAGCTGGCCGGACTTGGTGCGGATATTCAATTCAACATCGCGCACCGGTTCATGCTTTTCAAGCCGGGCGACCACCGCCGCCCGCTGCCCGGGATCAACCCAGAGGTTTAATTCAAACGACGTATGGCCAACGACCTCCTCGCGGGTTCGTTCCAGTAGCTCCAAAAATTCCGAGTTCGCATCCAGATAGCGCCCGTCTTGGACAGTGGAAAGCGCGATGGGAACGGGGCTGGAATGGAAAATGCCGGAGAATTTCTTTTCGCTTTCGCGCAGATCTTCTTCCACCTGCTGGTGTTCCACCCGGGTGCGCAACGCCTGAATGCCGTAGCCCATGTCGTCCGCCAGTTGGTGCAACAATTCGACTTCGGTCAAACTGAAAGCATCGGCCTCGGCGGAGTAAATACTCAGCACCCCGAAGTTCTTTTCCGCATGGCGAAGCGGCAGCACAAGGATGGAGGCGAAGCCGTACCGCGCCGCCGCCTCACGCCAGGGGACGACGTACGGATCGGTTTGAAAATCGTTGCAGACAAAGATCTCGCCGGTGCGGATGGCGATGCCGACGGGTCCACGGCCCCGTTCGTTATCCTCCGACCAACTGATCTTTGCCTGCTCCAAATAACCGTCGTCATGGCCCGCCCGGGCAGCGATGCCGACGGATTCTTGCGCGTCATTTTGGGCGAAGCCGACCCAAGCCAGCCGGTAGCCGCCGATTTCAACGATCACTCGACAGATTTCCGCCAGCAGAACGGATTCACGGTTGGCGCGCACCAGCACCCCATTGCACGCGCTGATGGTTTTCAGCGCCCGCGACGTGCGTTGGAAATTATTTTCCGATTCCGCGAGGTGCTGGTCTGGTGATTTCATAAAGGCCATTTGGCCACGCGTGGGTGTGCGGGATGGATGGTCGTGACCTCCATGCGCGCTCAACATCCCCACACTGCGGTTGGTTATCGGCGGAAGGAAGGCGAGACTTTAGCCTAAATTCAATTCATCGGCCGTCTCGCGCCAGTCCTCCAAACGGTCGGCAACGCCAATTTCCACAAGGTAATCCAAATTCAATTTTTCCGCTCCCTCTGCCTGGGAAAGCACGTTGGCGACATGGACGGCCGTCAGCGCGCTGCATTTCTTCAAGTCACTCTGTTCCGGGGAGTGATGGAAAGCGACCGCCTCAACAATGGCGGCAGGCAATCCCCAAAGTCCCAGCAAATAAGCGGCCAACCCGGCATGTGTCGCGCCAAAAACCTCCATTTCTGCTTGCGTCAACGGAATCCGCTTCGACTTGGCGAGCGCCAAAGCCTCGGCAAATTTATCCGGCAGGCTGTTGGCGAGCATCAACTTGCCCATATCGTGCAACATGCCGGCGGTGAATGCATCTTCGGTTTCGGCAAATTCGGCTCGTTCGCGGCGCATGATCGTGCGGGCAAGGTCGCCACATTTCATCAAGTGAACCCAGAGCGCGTCCGCGGAAAAGGACTGCAGCCGGCTGGGCGCGAAGTTGGAATAAACCTGGGCGGAAAGCACCAACGAACGCACCGTGGTCATCCCCAGTTGTTGCACAGCTTCCACCGGATCGTTGACTTGTTCGCCAAGGCCAAACGCGGCGGAATTGGCCACCTGCAATAGCTTTGCCGTGATGCCGGGATCTTTGGCCACAATCTTGGCTATGCCTTGAATGGAGGAGTGTTGCGATTCGATTTCTTTGGTGATTTCAAGGTAAAGGGTCGGGAAGCTCGGCAAGGTCCGCATTTTACCGGCAAGTCCGCGAAGTTTGTCGTCCTTTAAATAGGCATCCAAGCTGCCGATCCGGGCCAGCGTGGATTTCAGGATCTTCACGTCAAACGGTTTGGGGATGAATAAATGGGTGCAGTTCAACGAATCAACGGCGATCGCCTGATCACTGATGCCGGAAACGATGATCCGTGAACTCTGCGGATAAAGCTCGGCAACTTCCGTCAGCAATTGGATGCCATCCATGCCCGGCATCTGCATATCGGAAACGACGACATCGAAGGGGGACTGCTGCAACAACTTTAACGCGGTCTGACCTTCCGGCGCCAGGGTGGTTTCCCACTCATCACGACAGTCGGCCAGCAGGAGGCCGTAAAGCTCAAGCAGCAGTTCATTGTCTTCAACGAACAAAATGCGTTTCATGTGGCAGATTTTCAAAATTTTTACCGCAACGCGGCGCAAGGGCAAGCTTCTTGCGTTCAGCAACTTCCGCACCGACGCAAAAGCTGAATGTTTTGCCTTGGAGTCCAATTGACTGCAAAGCTACCTGCTTGCCAGCCAACTGAAGGACCAGCCCACCCACGGGCACGCCTTCGGGAACGAATCCGGCCACGCCAACCCAGCCCCCAAGGAAACGATTCTCCGCCCACTATGGATGCGGCGGACTGGTGAACGCTTGGCGTCAAAATCCACCCCCGGACGTCTTAAAACATCTCTGAAATTGGGTGGAATAGTGTGTGATTTTGTGTGCGATTTGCTTTTTTGCAGCCTAGAAATCGTTATAAGTCGTTGATTATAAACGATTGGAGCGGGTGATGAGAATCGAACTCACGTATGCAGCTTGGAAGGCTGCCGTTCTACCATTGAACTACACCCGCACCAGGTGCCGCGGGCCTTGCCGCCCGCAATGAGAGAAATCATAGCGTGCGAGGGCAGCTTGTCAATCCGGCGATTCTGCCAGCGGGCGGGGCCTAATCACGATCCTGGATAAAAGTTTGACTGTCCGCGCGGAACGGAGAACCTTATGTCTGCTTTGGCCGTGAGCAAGCTGTCTTTTCGATTTCGCGCCCAGTGCCAGACGTTGATCGCTCTCGCATTGTCCGGCGGCTTTATCTTCGCCGCGGACGCCCGGCCCTACAGCATCACGAACCGTCCCACCATCGGCGCGTTTCTCAATGGCACGCTGCCCGAGACTGCGCCGACGATTTCCGGGAACTGGTCCGCGGTGGTGGCATTCCCCAGATTGCTCTTCACCAATTCCGTGGGCCTGGCGCCGATCCCGGGCACGGATCAATTGTGCGTGTGGGAACGCGAAGGCCGGGTGTGGACATTCCAGAATTCCCCCGGCACGGCCGCAAAAAAGCTCGTGCTCGACCTCAGCAACCAGTGCCAGGGCTGGGATGATTCCGGCCTGCTGGGCGTCGCGTTTCCTCCGGGCTTTGCCACGAACCATTTCGTGTTCGTCTATTACACCTGGGTCAAGCCGGGCACCGTCGCCGGGTCCCCCACCACGCGCCCGGTGCCCAACCTGGCGAACACCTATCACGACCGGCTCGAACGCTATACACTCGACGCCAACGGCGTGGCGCTGCCTGGCTCGGTGAAGGTTTTCGTGGACCTCGCCGACCAGACAGTCTGGCACCACGGCGGCGGCATGTTCTTCCATCCCCGGAACGGCTTCCTATACTGGACGGACGGCGACAATTCCGTGGGCGACAACGACCAGATCATCAACCATAGCCTCTACTCCGGCGTTTTCAGAATTGACGTGGATTGCCGCGGCGGCGACGTGAGCCACGAGCCGCCGCGCCAGCCTACCGGCGGGGTCACGGCGAATTATTTTATCCCGAACGACAATCCGTTCGTGGGCCAGTCGAATGTGCTGGAGGAATTTTTCTGCCTGGGCCTGCGCAGTCCGCATCGCATGACCTATGATCCGCCCAGCGGCAGGATTTATATCGGCGATGTTGGCGAAAGTTCGCGCGAGGAGATTGACGTCATTGAACCCGGCGAATCCGGCCTGAATTTCCAATGGAACCGCTGCGAGGGCAGACTGGGCAAAATGGAACCGCCTTATCTCGGCATCAGCCGCGGACCGGTATTGGATTATCCGCACACCGACGGCCGCGCCGTCATTGGCGGCTACGTGTACCGCGGCCGGGACTTTGCGCGCGATCTGGGCGGCAAATACATTTTTGGCGACAACGTGTTCCGCACCGTCTGGGCGCTGGACGAATCGGCGACGCCCATGAAGAAAATGCTGCTCTGCGTCATGCCCAAGGGGCTGGGGCCAAATGCTGGAACTGATTACACGGGCCTTTCGTCCTTCGGCACGGATGCGGCGGGCGAAATTTATTTCTGCCAGATGAGCAGCATTGGCGGCAGCATCTTCAAGCTCCAGCGCGGCGGTCCGCCGCCGCCGGCCCGGACCCTACCCAAGCTACTTTCGCAAACCGGGCTCTTCACCAGCCTCGCCGATTTGCAGCCGGCGAATTTTCTGATTCCCTACACCGTCAATTCACCGCTGTGGTCAGATGGCGCGGCCAAAACCCGCTGGTTTGCGGTGCCTGCCAACTCGGTCATTGGGTTTGCTGCAAACGGCGAATGGACATTTCCCGCCGGCAGCGTGTTCGTAAAACATTTCGCCCTGCCGGTGGACGACACGAATCCCAAAATCCTGCGCCGGCTCGAAACCCGGCTCCTCGTCCGCGACACCAACGGCTACGTCTATGGCGCCACTTACAAATGGCGCGCAGACAATGCCGACGCCGACCTCGTCACCAACGGATTCACCGAAGACGTGGTCATCCACACCGGCGATGGCACCCGCACGCAAACTTGGTCTTATCCGGGCCGCCAAGATTGTCTAAACTGCCACACACCCGCCTCCGGCGGCGTACTCGGCCTGAAGACGCGCCAACTCAACAGCGATTTTGAGTATCCCCATGGCGCCACGGCCAACCAGCTTCGCACGCTGGGACACCTGGGGCTTTTTGACGCCGCGTTCGAAGACCGAAAGATTTCCCATTACCCACGGCTTGTGAATCTCACAAATGCCGCCAAACCACTCGAGTTGCGCGTTCGCTCCTATCTGGACGCGAATTGTTCGATGTGCCATCGCCCCGGCGCGGCGGGCGCATTCTTCGATGCGCGCTTCGACACGCCGCTGAAAAAACAGAACCTTATCAATGGGCCGGTGGCCAACCAATTGGGCATTCTGGGCGCCAACCCGGACGCAAAAGTCATCGCCCCCGGCGATACCAACAAGTCCATGCTCTTCCGGCGCGTCAGCATCGTCGGGGAAAACCAGATGCCGCCGCTGGCGCGGAATCTGGTGGATACCAGCGCGGTCACCGTCATCGGTAGATGGATTTCCCAGTTGCCCATCACCGCGGCGATTTTGCCGCGCGGTTGGGCTGCCGCCGATATTGGCGACGTGGGCGTGGGCGGTGCGGCGAGTTTCCTGAACGGACGCTTCCAACTGCTGGCTTCCGGCAGTGATATTTGGGAAAGCGCCGACGCCTTCCACTTCGCCAGCCGCCCGCTAGTTGGCGACGGCACGATGGTCGCGCGAATCGCGGCCATGCAATACACCGATCCCTGGGCCAAGGCCGGCGTGATGCTGCGCGAGAACGATTCGCCGGGCGCGAAATATGTGTTCGTGGCCCTCACCGGCCAGGGCGGTTCGGTGCTACAATGGCGGTCGCAGCCAAGCGCCCCGACCGCCAGCCGGGATGGTCCCCCAGCCAAGCCGCCGCACTGGCTCAAACTGGAGCGCCGGGGGAATGTCTTCCGCGGTTATGTTTCCAAAGATGGGAAAGACTGGGCCGAGGCCGGCAGCGCGACTAATACCTTGAACGCAAAGCTTTCCGCCGGTCTGGCACTCACGGCGCACAACAACAGCCTGCTCAACTCCACGTTGTTTGAGGAGGTGAGCGTGAGCGGCGGCACAAAATGACGGAAAACGAACGAGGCATAACGAATGACATTCGTCATTTGTCATTCTCGCCGTCTTTCCTTATCATATTGATAATGATTTATTTCGATTACAACGCCACCGCGCCGGTCATGCGCGAAGCGCGCGAAGCGTGGTTGCAGGTCACCGAGAAGCTCGGCGGCAATCCGTCCTCCATGCACCAGCTTGGGACCCGGGCCGCCATCGCGCTCGCCGAGGCCCGCGAACAGCTCGCGGCCATCCTCGGCTGCCATCCGCTCGACCTGATCTGGACCAGCGGCGCCACCGAGGCCAACAACACGGTGCTGCATCATTTCGCCAAAAAACTCCCGGCCGGCGCGCATATTTTTGTTTCCGCCATCGAGCACCCGTGCGTGGATGATTCCTCGAAGCATTATTTTGGCAAACGCGTGAAGACCATTCCCGTCACGCGCGACGGGGTGGTGGACCTGGACTGGCTCACGCTGGAACTGGCCGATGCGCGTCCCGGCCTGGTCGCCGTGATGGCCGCCAACAACGAGACCGGCGTCGTTCAGCCGTGGCAGGAAATCCATGCGATGTGCCAGGCGTACGAAGTGCCGTTTTTCACCGACGCCGTCCAGTTCATCGGCAAGCTGCCGTGCCAGGGGCTGGGCGACTGCGATTACGTGAGCGGCGCGGCGCATAAATTCGGCGGGCCGCGCGGCGTCGGCTTCCTGAAAATCCCGCATCGCAGCCAGCTCACGCCGCTGCTGCTGGGCGGCAAACAGGAAGGCGGCCGCCGCGCGGGCACGGAAAACGTGGCGATCATCGCCGCGATGATGGCCGCGCTCGCCGTGCGCGAGAAACAGATTTCCCGGAGCGAACACCTGCTGCGCAAGGTCTGGCGGGACAACTTTGAGGCGCAGCTTCTGCGCGCCCTACCCGGGGCCACGATCCTGGGCCACAACCAGCCGCGCTTGTGGAACACGGTTTCCGCGCTCATGCCCGAAGGCGACCGCAAGTCCCAATGGGTTATCCGCCTGGACAAGGCGGGCTTTGCCGTCTCCACCGGTTCGGCCTGCACCACCGGCAAGGAAGAGCCGTCGCACGTGCTTTCGGCGATGGGCTTCAAATCCGCGCACGCCCTGCGCGCGGTGCGTTTCAGCGCCGGCTGGGAAACGAGCGAACCGGAATGGGACGCGCTGCTCAAGGCCATCGTAAAGGTCCACGCGGAGATGCAACATAAAGGGTAAGTCATCCCCCCCGATAAACCGCCCTCGCCGTGCAAGTCTCTGCCACAACAATTTCCGTGAGCAGCGGCAGCCGGGGCTGCAATCTTTTCCAAATCCAAACCGCGACATTTTCGCTCGTGGGATTTTCCAGGCCGGGAATCTCGTTCAGGTAGTAATGATCAAGCTTTTCCCAGATGGGCTTGAACGCCGCTGTGATATCCGCGTAATCCATCAGCCAGCCGAGCCGGGGATCACACTCGCCCGCCACCACCACCTCCACGCTGAAACTGTGGCCGTGCAGGCGGCGGCATTTGTGCGTCTTTGGCAAATACGGCAACAAATGCGCCGCCTCGAACTGAAATGTCTTTCTTAATTCCATTTTCATAAATTTCTTAACCACAGATGGACACAGATGGACACAGATAAAACCAAGCATTCGCACACCTCAATTCCCCAAGCACCGTCGGTGCGAAATATTTGTAGTAGTCCAGTCACAAGTAACTTCCAAGCTCCGTTCAGGAGCGGCATAGGCCAGAACCGATGACCACTGCCTGAATATACCGCCCCGATGGGGCTTGAATGGTTTCAGCGCTGGTGGCTACAGCGATTTCACGCCTACGGCGTTTGGCACTATCGCTCGGGAACACCCGAAATCGAAATGGCCGAGAATGCCCTGTTTTGTTTTCATCTGTGTCCATCTGTGTTTATCTGTGGCTGAAATTCAAAATCCGTCCACGTGACCAGATCCCCCAGCGCCGGGCGGCCATCGTGGCGCCAGGTCATCGGCGGATTTTGCATCTGGCCGGGCGGGCAAATGCGCGTGACGCCCCAGCGCGCCAGTTGCGGCGCCAGATCCTTCAGCCGCTCCGGTGGCGCGGCCACCGCCACCGTGGAGACTTTTCCTTTCAATTCATCCACGCCCGGAAAAACCGCCGCCAGGTTCGGCACCGGCTTCACGAAAATGAAACGGTTCAGCGGCGAGAAATGGAACCGCGTTTCATGCTCAAACACCACCGTCCAGGCCGTGGAATCCTGGCTCTGCCAGAGTTTCACATCACCCCGGTGAACGGCGATCGTTTCATAAATGTCCCGGCGCGAGGCGATGGCCGCGGATTCCTCCACGGAAATTCTCCCCCGCGGCTCAGCGCCTTCGCGGTTCATCAATTCAACCGCGAGCAATTGCGCAAACTTATCCGATTCCACCGCGCCGCGTTCTTCCACATATATGACGTGCGGCGAAAGACAGCCCTGTTGGTCCCAGGCCACCACATCGTCGACCACGCGCGCCACCAGTTCCGCAATCGTTTCGTCGCGCAATACTTCCCGCGTCACGAAACCAAAGCTCACCCGCCGGCCGTAGCCAAGGAACCGAACGTGCGCCGGCACCCGCGACCGGATGGCCGCCAGCGAATCGTCGCTGCCGGTGGCCGTCAGACAATCCGCTTCGGCAAACAGCGCGGTTTCCAGTTCCGCATTGCCGCCGCGCCATTCCGCCAGCTCCAGACAAGCGCCCAGTTTATGATCCACCTCGTAGATCGAGTGGGCGAACAGCCGCGGCCAGAGCGCCGCGCCGCTTGCGCACTTCATGAACTGCGCCGAGCGGGTCAGCAGGCCCAGCGTCAGGCTCATCAGCGCCGGATTCGGAATATTCCCGGCCGCGACGTGGACCAGCAGTTGCGGACCGTGCCAGAAGTGACGGGGGACGGAGGGCGGCTGACCGGCGTTGTCCACTAGGTCTGTGGCGACCACCCCTCTGCCAAGATCCTGGGCCAGCAAGGCCTGGAAATTTTCCGGCGTGAACCGGCGGAAAAAATCGTCCAAGCCACGCGCGACCGTGGCGGGGGAAAAAACGGGCGGCGGAGCGCCGGTCTCTGGCCCGGCTCGATGGAGGTCCATGGAAACTGGCCGGGTCGGAGACCGGCGCTCCGAGGCAGCCTCCAGCGCGAGGCGGCGGAATTTATTGTGCGGCTCCAGCCAGCCGGCGGCGACTTCGCACAGCAGGCTGACGATGTCCTCCAGTTTCCGCGGCGCAAGATATTTTTCCCGGTTGCGCTTCAGCGTTTCGCAGGCGGCGGCGATCATCGCCGGCGACAGTGTGGCCTCGAGGGGTAGGTCGGCTAGAAAATAGTTGGGCAAATCCATACGCTTTAATGCGCCGATATTTCCAAGCTGTTCAATGAACACCCGCGCGGCTCGGCCGATTGCGCGCGGCCCATCAATTCAAAACCTGCGCCGCGCCGAATGCCGAGATCTTCCGTCTGGATGGCGGTGACGGAAAAGACATTCGCGAGATCAAAAATGCGGATCAGGCCGGTTTCGCCATCGGCCACTTCGCGGCCGGTTTCCGGCGAGATGATTTGCGCGCGCGCCCACGGTGGGAAATGGAAAACGCGGGGATGGAGGATGGAGGATGGAGGATGGATTCCAGAATCATACGCCTGGGAACTGAGTTCGCTCATGCCATATTCGCAGATGATATTTTCACGCTTAACGCCAAGCCGCTGCGTGATGAACGCGTGCAGTTCGTCTTTGGGCAGGACGCGGGAACGGTTTTTGTAACCGCCGGTTTCCATCACCCTTGAACCGGGTGGCAAATCAAGCCGCAGCTCGTGCTCCGTGAGAAAATCCACCAAATGCACAAAAGAAAACGCCGTGCCCAGAATCAACCGGGGCTGGCGGAGGGCGGAAGGTGGAGCGGGGGCCAGCGCTGCCAGCACGGCCGCAAAATCCAAACCCCAGGCCCCCGCACTTTCCAGCCGGCCATAAAACGAGGCAACGCCCCCGGGCCGATCCGCCGCGCCGAGATTCCGCCGTACGGTATCGAACATGTGTACCAGCGACGAGTGTGGCGCTTGGGCCGGTGGCGGCGTGAGGATGACTAATTGGCAAACCGCCTCGGCGGAACCTCCGGCGCCGCCCGGGTTGGCCGGCGGCGATTGGCAATTCATCGCAAACCATGGCCACAGTGACGCCTCGTAAACGGCCAGCGATTCCGCGCCGTGAAAATGGCGGCTGGGTTTCTGTTCCGTTGTGCCGCTGGAGTAAAAGACCGCCGTGCGCTCATCCGGTGACAGGCAGGAAAGTTCCAGTTCCTTGAAGGCGCTTGCGGGCACAAACGGAATTTGCGTCCAGTGCCCGACGGTTAGCGGCGTCAGGCGCCGCGCCGCGCAGATTCTTGCGTAAGCCGGATTGCATCGGAATTGCAGGGCGAAAAGTTCCAGCGCCAGTTCGTTAAACGCATGGTCCGGCACTTGCCGCGCCGGAGCGAAGTCAAGGCGGGCGGCGAAACTGGATAATTCCTTATTCATGCGGTGTTTGTTTATCGGCTGGTTTTCCGCCACAGCCGGAGGGTATTTTAGCTGACCTTCGCGCGGCGGCAAGCAGGGATTTGGACATGATTTCCTGTACGAAAAACGTGGTGCTGCCGTAGGAGCTGAGCACTGTCCAAACCGGGAAAATCCGTCGGCATGAATCGGGCCAAAGGCCCGATTTATACCAGCATGGGGCAGCGCCCCCATGTTCCAATGGGCAATCACCAATTCATAAGCGCCAACGACGCGATTCATTCTGCGACTGCGACCAACAGGATTCCATGACCGAAGGTCTGTTTGCGGATGGATGACACGGGCTTTCAGCCGTTCCCGGGATTTGCATGTTGATTCCTGGGGCGTTACCCCCAGGCTGGTATGAAGACGCGCCATTGACGCTAAGAAGGTCCAATCCAGAGGGGGCTTTATCCAAGTTTTCCCAGGCTTTTTCCAAGCTGGCGTCCATTCTCGCTTCCACTACAATGGAAGAAACAAAGGTTGACCTATGGCCGCAAAAATCGTGATTCCCGAGCAACTCAAACAGGAACTGCCGCAAAACAAGTGGGGCAAAATCCTGGCCGTGACCCCCATTATCATGACCGTCCTGGCCACCATGCTGGCTGGCCTGGCTTCGAGTGAAATGACCAAGGGCCAATATGACCGGTCACTGGGGGCTGAACTACAATCCAAAGCCGGCGATCAGTGGGGCTATTATCAGGCCAAGAAACTCCGCGGCGCCCTGGCGCAAAACACGCTCGATCTGCTTGCGGCCACCGCCGACGTGAATCCGCTGGCGGCGGCGGCGCTGCCCGGCGCCGATGCCGTCACGCTCGCGGCGTTGACCAAAACCGAACTGCCCGACGCCACCCCGGCCAAATTTCCCGGTGACGTGCAGACAGCCCTGGACCGGCTGGTGAATTCCCGGCCGGAGAGTGAAATCGCCGACGCCCTGTCCAGGGTAAAGCCGGCCACGCTCGCAGCATCGCTCGCGGACGCCCTCAACGCGGCGATGGCCTTCGATAACGCCACCAAGTCCATCAATAAGGCGGTGGACAAAGGGGAGACCCTGCTGGCGAAAGGCGACAAGAGCGCCTTCCGCAGTTTTGCCGCGGCGCGGCTGCGCTACACGGCCGCGCGTTACGACGTCGAGGCCCGCTTGAACATGGCGGTGGCGGGCATCTATGAACTGCAGGTGCGCCAGAGTAATTATTCCGCCGATAAACACCGCGCGCGCAGCGGCAAATTTTTCTTCGGGATGCTCGCCGCGCAACTGGCGGTGATCGTTTCGACCTTTGCGATTGCGGCCCGGCAGCGAAGCTTCCTCTGGTCCATTGCGGCGGCGGCAGGCGCGGCGGCGGTGGCCTTTTCGGTCTATGTTTATCTGTTCCTTTGAGGGCGGGGCCAAGCTCCGGTGCGGCGTCAAGCATCCTTGCCTGACATAGCGGGCGCGCATCCCTGCCGCCCGGAAGAGGCTTGGCCGACATTGCGTCGTCCAAAAATTTCAACGCGCGTCCGGTCGCGCGAGTTTTGTCCGGCGGGCAGGGATGTCCGCCGCCACCGCGCGGCTTCATCCCTGGCTGCATTTTTCATTCGACATGGGCAGCGTGATCCGCATGGTGGTCCCGCGGCCGGGGCGGGACAAAATCCGGATCTGCCCGTGATGGGTTTCTATGATGCGTCCCACGATGGCCAGGCCAATGCCGGTGCCTTTGGCTTTCGTGGTCGAGAGGACGGCCTTGAAGGCGCGCTGCTGCTGTTCCGGCGCCATGCCGCCGCCGGTGTCCTTGAAGGCTACCGACACTTGCGCTGATTGCAGCGCCCGGGTCTTGATCGTCAGGGCTCCGCCATCGGGCATGGCTTCGGCCGCGTTAAGAATGAGATTCAAAAAGGCCTGCTCCAATTGCGTGGCGTCGCCCATGACCAGCGGCAAATTGGGCTGCAAATCGCGCACCAGCCGCACGCCCTGGTTCGCCAGTTTATGGCGCACGAGCAGGCTCAATTCATCCACGAGGCTGTTCAAATTCACCGCGACGAACTGCGGCTCCGTGGTGCGCGCAAACGCCAGGATCTGCTCCACGATCTTGTTCAGTTGCTCGATTTTGGCCTCAATGATTTGCGCATCCTTGGCGCGGGGATCCAGCGCATCAAATTTCAAATCCAGCGAGTGATACAGCAGTTTCATCACCGTCAGCGGATTGCGGATTTCGTGGGCGACCTCCGCGGCCAGCAGGCCGAGCGCGGACAATTTTTCATTCTGCCGCAACTGCTCCTCGACGTCCACGAGCCGCTCGTAGAGCCGGGCCTTTTCGATGGCGATGGCCGATAATTCCGCGAGCGCGCCGAGAATCTTGATTTCCTCGTTGGAAAAACTGTAGGGCCGCGCCGTATAAACGCTCAACGCGCCGATGGCCTGGCCGGAAAAGACCAGCGGGACACTGAGGAGCGACACCAGGTTTTCGCGCCGGGCCAGTTCCACGTTTTGATACCGCGCGTCCGCCTGCACGTTGGCCACCTGCAAGGCTTTCTTCCGGCGCACGACCACGCCGATCAGGCTTTCCTCGACGGCCAGGCGCGGCTTCTTGATGTAAGCGTCGCCCGCGCCGTAGCTGGCGCGGAGGTCCAGCCACTGGCGGGACTCGTCCAGCAGCATAAGCGAACACATCCGCGTGCGCATCAGTTCGCAAACCTGCCGGGTGATGGCGCGGAGCGCCTCGTCGAGGTTCAGCGTGGAATTGATGGTGCGACTCACGCTGGCCAGCGATTCAAAGAGCATCGCTTTCAGGCGCAATTGCTCGTACAGCCAGGTGTGGTGGATCACCTTGGCGGCCTGGACCGCCAGTTCCTCCAATAATTCCTGATCCTCCATCGTGAACGCGTTGGTCCGCTCGGCATCCACGTTGATGACGCCGCGCACCTCGCCCTGCACTTCCAGCGGCACCGCGAGCTCCGACCGCACCTCGCGCCGCACGCTGACGTAGCGTTTATCCAGCGTGACGTCCCCGACCAGCGCGGGCTTGCCATGCCGCGCGACCCAGCCGGTAATGCCTTCACCCACGCGCAGCTTCAACTTCCGCGCGGTCGAGGAGAGGTTTTGCGCCGCGTGAATTTCCAGAAATTGCGTGGTGGGATTGATCAACACCAGCGAACCCGACGAGGCCCGCATCACCCGCACGGCCTCGCTCACAATGAGCTGCAGCGCCTCCTGGGAATCCAGCGTGGAATGGATGACGTTGCTGACCTGATACAACAGGCGCAGCCGTTCATAGCGCGGATCCGAGGATGTGATTTCGGTGCTCATCTTGAACGTTTATTGTACACGGACCGAGCGCGCCCGGGACGGGCGCGCTCCGAAAACACGAATGGAGGGGGGCCGGCTCACCTTACGCGCGTCATCAAAATGAGGCCGCCGGCGGCGAAGAGCCAGTTCGGCAGCCAGGCCGCAAGCCAGCCAGGCAACTGGCCGTTCATGCCCAGCGCCAGGCTGACCTTCTGCAAGACAAAATACGCAAAACCGATGAAGATGCTGCCGGCCACGCCGAAAAACAGGTTCCGCCGGCCCGAGGGCGCCCCGAAGGGAATGGCCACCAGCACGACCACGAAACAGGTCCAAGGCGTGGCGAGGCGGCCATGAAATTTGGTTTGCAGCGCGCTCACGTCCTCCGGGCGCAGATCCGGCTTGTTTTGCAAAAACTCCCACAATTCGGCCAGGGGAATATCGGCGTAACCCGAAGCGTGCAGCGTCTGCGTGTCGGCGAACTTGAGCAGCAACCGGATGTGTTCCGGGGTTTCGTCAAATTCCCGCACGGCCAGCAAATTAGTCGAGGGCAAACGAACCCACTCCGCGCCCGGGGCGGGCACTTTGCATTGGTTCGTCACGTCAAAAAAGGTCCAAACCCCATTGGTCCGCATCGCCCGGCTGGCTTGTAATTCGTGCCACGAACCGTCCGGCAGCGTCCAGGTCACCGTGGGATTCACCATCAGGCCGCTTGACTCATGATATTCCGTGAACACCCAGTTCCGGTGTTCCCGGGCGTTGTTGACATGCTGCATGCCGGGCGTGATGCTTTTCGGATGGCGGTCCGCTTTAACGTGGCGGTTCAGAAGCTGTTCCGACCAGCGTTGGCAGGCCGGCACGGCCACTTCATTCAGCGCAAAATAAACCCCGGTGGCCAGCAGGCCCACAACGAAGTACGGCAGGCACAAGCGCCACAAACTCACGCCGGCGGCCCGCAGGGCGGTGAGTTCGTTGTATCGCGCATGGTGCGTCAGCGCGTAAAGGAGGGACAGCAGCAGCAGGATGGGCAGCACGACCACCAGAAACTCCGGCAGGCTGGCCGCGCAATAAGCGACCGTTTCCAGTCCGTCCAGTTTTTTCTCCTGAATCGTGCTCAATTCCCCCTTGAAAAAAAGTGAGATTCCCAAAACCATGAACGCGCCGAGGCAGAAAGCCAGCGGCGTCATCAGTTCACGGAACAGGTATCGGTCATGCAACCGCATGGCGCAGCATAAACCGCGCGGACCGCTTCGCCAATTCAATTTCGTCGACATCCATTGTCGCCGACTCGAACCCAGGATTTCCGCCGCGCACGGGTGGGGACGGCCCGTCCCCACGGTTTCAGTTTTGGTCAGTTACTGCCAAAAAGGCAGAGTGCCACAATCTCCAAGACAAGTGCTCACGTTCTGATCCGCCCCCACGAAGGCGGAGGATCGAAATCGAACGAGTCTTCACGGACTGCCAGCCTCAATACCGTGATTTACTAGGGGGAGCTCACGCGGTAGAAGCGCGGGACACCATCCGTCGCCGTCAGGTCGGTGAACTGGTATTGGCCGAAACCATTATTGGTGAGCGTGCCGAGCACTGACCAGTTGGTCAGCGGCAACGACAGATTGGTGGTGGTCAAGACGGTGAAAGTCGCGCCCTGAGTGTTGGTGAAACCAAACTGGAAGGCACCGTTGCTCAAAACCGTGACGCCGCTGAGAGTGGGCGGAGTGACTGCGGCAGCGTTTTGCATGACGGGTATGCTCAGGCCGAACATCGTGATATTGGCGGTTTGGCTCGTGGCCAGGGGGTTGGCACTGAAAGTAAAGCTCACAACTCCGTTGGTGGTCCCATTGAGGGTCAGCCATCCCTGATCAACCGATGGGGCGAACGGGGGAAGCAGATCTTCTGAGACGGGCAGCACCGGGGAGAAGAGATCGCTGCCCGCTGCCGCACTCTCCGACCGGCCGGTCGGATCGAGAAAGGCACGCGGTAGTTCTTTGATCGCATTGTTGTTGGAATCCGGAAAATAAACATTGCCCAAGCAATCAACCGCGACACTTGCCGGACGATTTAAACCCGTGGAGACCAACGTGGTCACCGTATTGTTCACCGCGGTCCATTTTTTGATAACATTATTGAAAGTATCGGCGATGTAAACGTTGCCGGCGCCATCCACTGCGACGCCAGCGGGCGCGTTCAGCCCCGAAACCAGCGTAGTCAGCGTGTTTTTAGCCGCCGTCCATTTCTTGATCGCGCTGGAGTTGTCAGCAATATAAATGTTGCCCGCCGCATCCACCGCGACGCCGACGGGCATGAAGATGGACACGAGCGTGGCCAAGGTATTATTCCAGACCGACCATTGTTTGATCCCGCCGGTATCTGCAATATCAACGTTGCCCGCGCCATCCACCGCCACGGCAAAAGGGGACGACAAACCCGAAGTCACCAACATTATAAGGGTGTTGCTTGCCGCCACCCACTCTTTGATCGCATTATTGCCAGTGTCAGCGATGTAAACGTTGCCCACACCATCCACGGCTACACCGAAAGGCGACGACAATCCAGAAGCCACCAGCGTGGTTACGATATTGCTCGCCACCACCCATTCCTTGATTGCGTTATTGCCGCGATCAGCGATGTAAACATTGCCCCCGACATCCACTGCCACGCTAAGCGGCTGGCTCAAACCCGTAGCAACCAGGGGCGTCACGGGTGCTGGCGCCGCAAGATAGGTTGAGCCGGCTTGAGCAACCGCAAGCGTCTGACCGGCGATGGTGAGCGTGCCGGTGCGCGTGAGGCCCGGATTGGCATCAAAACTGAACATCTCGTTCGTGCTGCCCGTGCCATTTTGATTCGCCGCTGCGAGATGCAACCAATTGGCATTGGCCGAGGCGGTCCAAGTGGTAATGCCAGGACTCGCAGCCACCACTACGCTATCGGTGCCCGAGGCCGGCCCCTCCCACAGCGCCGTCGCACCAAGAGCCAAGGAAACACCCGCTTGAACAATCAGAATGGATTGACCTAGCAGAGTCAGATGGGCAGTGCGAGCGGCGCCAACATTGACGGTGAAAGCAAAATTGACCGTGCCGTTCGTGCTGGTGTTAACAGTGAACCATGGCTGGTCGCTGCTCGGAGTGAACGGAGGAAGCAAATTTGCCGTGAGCGGCAATACCATCGGAACATCGCTGCCAGCATCGGCACCTTCAACATGGTTTGCCTGGTTTACGAAGGCATCGACCTGTTCTTTGAGGACATTGTTGCCGGTGTCGGCGACGAAAAGGTTGCGGGCACCATCCACCGCCACGCCGGTATTACCGCTCAGCCCGGAGGCAATCACTGTAGTCACCGTATTGTCAGCCGCCTTCCACAGTTGGATCGCGTTGTCGCCCGTGTCAGCAATGTAGACATTGCCCGCCCCATCCACGGCGATCCCTTGGGGATCATTCAAGGCCGACCCAACCACGGTGACCACGAGGTTATTCGCGGCAATCCACTTTTTTACGGCGTTATTGCCGCTATCGCTGATAAAAACATTGCCCGCGCCATCCACCGCCAGGCCCGTGGGACCGTTCAATCCCGAAGCAACCAATGTCGTCACCGAGTTGCTGACTGCCGTCCAATTCTTGATCGCATTGTTGCCCGTGTCAGCGATGTAAACATTGCCAACCCCATCCACCGCCACGCCCGCAGGACCGTTCAACCCTGAGGCGACCAAAGTGGCCACAAGCTTAGTTGTCACCATCCACTTTTTGATCGCGTTATTGCCGCTGTCGGCAATGTAAACATTGCCCGCGCCGTCCACGGCCACGCCCGCAGGACCATTCAAACCCGAGGCAACCAGCGTCGTTACGGTGTTGCTGGCGAGCGTCCACTTTTTGATCACATTATTACCCGTGTCAGCGATGTAAACGTTCCCAGCTCCGTCCACCGCCACTCCATTCGGATGGATGAATCCGGAAGCCAATGTAGTCACTGGCTGCGGTGCCGGAACATAGGTGGAGCCGGCTTGGGTGACGGTAAGCGTCCAGCCAGCGATGCTGAGGGTGCCGGTGCGCGTGCCGCCCGGGTTGGCATCATAAATGAATGCCAGAGTGGAACTGCCCGTGCCACTTTGGTTTGGCACGCTCAGATGAAGCCAGGAGGCATTGGCTTTGGCGGTCCAGCCAGTGGTTTCCGGGGTCACCTTGAGAACGACGCTATCTGTGCCCGCCAGTGGCCCTTCAATTAGCGCGGTTGTGGCCAGGAAATTCGATCCCAGCTGGGTGACCGGGACGGCTTGGCCAAGCAGGGTTAGGTGAGCCGTGCGGCTCGTGCCGGTGAAGTTGGTAAAGGCAAAACTCAGCACGCCGTTGGTGATGCCTTTAATGGTCAGCCAGGCCTGATCATTCGTCGGAACGAATGGCGGCAGCAGATTCGCAGTGGAGGGCAGCACCATCGGCAAAACATCCACGCCAGGCGCCGGAGGTTCTATTTTCATAGTGGGATCAACGAAGGCATGCGGCAGTTCTTTTATGGCATTGTTATTATGGTCGGCAACATAGATATTGCCTGCGCCATCCACGGCTATGCCCTGGGGCAGGTTCAACCCTGTGGAAACCAACATGGTCACGGCGTGGTTGGCAGCCGTCCATTTTTTGATTGCGTAATGGTAAGTATCGCAAATGTAAAGATTGCCCGACCCATCCACGGCCAAGCCGGAAGGTTGGCTTAAAGCCAGGGAGGCAAACGCGGTCACGGTGTTGTTGGCGGCCGTCCACTTTTTGACCGCGCTATTCATGGTGTCAGCGATGTACACATTGCCGGCGACATCCACCGCTACGGCCATGGGCTGGCTTAATCCCGAGGCGACCAACGTGGTCACAGTGTTATTGGTTGCCGTCCACATTTTAATTGCGTTGTGATAGCTATCGGCGATGTAAATATTGCCGGCACGGTCCACCGCTACACCACTGGGCTGGCTTAATCCCGAGGCGACCAAGGTGGTTACGGTGTTACTGGTCGCCACCCATTTTTTGATTGCGTTGTGAGACATATCGGCAATGTAAACATTGCCCGCACTATCCACCGCCACGCCGGAAGGATAGCTCAAACCGGAGGAGACTAACGTGGTCACGAGGTTGCTCATCGCCACCCATTTCTTGACTGCGTTGTGCGAGGTGTCGGCGAAATAAACGTTGCCGGCACCATCCACCGCCGTGCCTGATGGATAGGATAGCCCCGCGGAAACGAGTGCAGTCAATGGCATAGGTGCAGCGACATAAGTCGGCCCGGCCTGGGTCACAGTCAGCGTGTTACCGGCGATAGTGATAGTACCAACCCGGGTACAGCCCGGGTTGGCATCGTAACTGAACACCACGTTGGTGCTGCCCGTGCCGCTTTGGTTTCCGTCGTTAAGATGCAACCAGCTGGCATTGGCATTAGCCGTCCAAGTATCGGTTTCAGGGCTGATGGCCAGAACAACGCTATCCGTGCCCGTCGCCGGCCCTTCCCAAAGAGTGGTCGCGCCTAAAAAATAGGGAAGCGCTTGTTGCGTCACGGTAAGCGTTTGGCCAGCGATGGTAAGGCTGCCGACGCGAGTATCGCCGGGATTGAAATCGTAGCTGAACCCAATGGTCGCGCTGCCGGTTCCACTTTGATTCGTCGCGCTCAAGTGCAACCACGAGGCGTTGGCTGAGGCTGTCCACGGCGTGGACTGGAGGCTCATGACCAGGGAAACGCTGTCGCCACCTGCTGCCGGCCCTTCGCTGAGCATGGTTGGGTATAGGAAAACGGGCGCGGGTTGCTGCGTCACGGTGAGGGTCTGCCCAGCGATCGTCAGTGTGCCCACCCTCGTGGCATTGGAATTGGTGTCAAAGCTGAAGCCGATGGTTGTGCTCCCGGTGCCGCTTTGGTTGGTGGCGTTGACATGCAGCCAAGCGGTGTTGGCGATGGCCGTCCAGATGCCGCTTTCCGGGACCACCGTCAAAGCCACCCGATCGCCGCCCGCCGCCGATCCTTCAGTGACCGCATTGGTGGCCAGCGAATAGGCTGGGGTTTGCGTAACGGAAATGCTTTGCCCAAGGAGGCCGATATGAGCCGTGCGGTTGGAGATGGTGGCGCCAAAGGCAAAACTCACGACCCCATTGGCCAGGTTGGTGATGGTCAACCACGGCTGATCCGTGCCGCTGCCGGGAAAGATCGGGGCGTTGACAGGCAAGACGGGCGACAAGGTATCACTGCCCGCACCAGCGCTTTCAAATTTTGGCGTCGTGTCCACGAACGCGTGTGGCAACTCATAAATTGCGTAACTAACCCCCAAAAAATAGGGATAGTAAAGATTGCCAGAGCCGTCAACGGCGACTCCACCATACATGGCATTCAGGCTGAATTGCATCAGCGTGCTCACGGTATTACTGGCCGCCGTCCACTTCTTGATGGTCATGTAATCCCGGTCAGTGATGTAAACGTTGCCGGCGCCATCCACGGCCACACCCAAAATTGTGGATATTCCCGAGTTGAGCAGCGTGGTGACCGTGTTGTTGGCCGCCGTCCACTTGCTGACCGCGCCATTTCCGTAAAAGTAAACATTACCCGCTGCATCCACCGCCAAGGGAGCATCGTAGGACGTTCCCGACGTAAACAGCGTGGTGACCGTATTGCTGGCCGCCGTCCACTTTTTGACCGCTTGATTGTCATGGTCGCCAATATAAACATTACCCGCGCTGTCCACCGCAACGCCGCCGGGAGAGGATAGTCCAGAGTTCACCAGGGTAATCACGGTATTACTCGCCGCTGCCCACATCTTGACCGCATTATTGCCGGTATCGCTGAAATATACATTGCCCGCACCATCCACCGCCACGCCGGAAGGCGAGGATAATCCCGAGCCGACCAAGGTAACGGACCCGGCCGTGTTTGGCATGATCTCTTTTATGGCATTATTGTAAGTGTCAGCAAGGTAAAGGTTGCCTGCGCCATCCACCGCAATACCGTTGGGCGCCTCCAATCCCGAGCCGAACAAAGCATTCGGCGTGGTCGCCGAAAGGACGTAACCCGGAGCCGCCTGCGTGATCGTAAGCGTTTGGCCGGCAATGGTCAGGGTGCCAACCCGCATTGCACCCGGATTGGCGTCAAAATTAAACACCACATTCGTACTGGTCGTGCCGCTTTGATTGGCCGCACTCAAATGCAGCCAGGTGGCATTCGCCGTGGCCGTCCAAACCTCGCTCACCGCAAGCACCACGCTGTCGCTGCCCGCCGAGCAACCTTCGACCAGATTCGTGGCCCCCAAGTTTTGCGCCCATACGCTCGGCACTAGGAACAAGAGGAGACAAGCAATTTGCAAAGATTGCAACGATTTCATAACCCTTTTTTTATACGGAAATCTGGAATTTGACGCAAGCTAACTCCACGCATGGCGGCCGACGCATCCGGATGTTCGTCCCTGGTGAATTCATTCCGCCGGGCATTCTTGCGCTGCCATGGCTAGCCGATGGTCCTCGCCGCCTTGTTCAGTCATTTCCTTATCTATCAGCACCGCGATTCGTTCGGCGGCCCGGAAGAATGCCACACGGACTCAACCTTCTCATTTCCGTCGGCCGGCCGCACGATTGGTTTGATTTTCCAGCCTGGAAGACGGGCGACCGCAAACAGTGCTTGCGCTAGACCAGAACTTGCCTTGAACTATCCCGATGAAGTCCTTCGCAATACTTTGCGTATTTGTCATCGTCATGTCGGTCAGCGCTCAAGAGCGGGTGGGGCCGCCGCCCGGCCTGCAAAAACTGATGGATACGCCGCTGCGCGATCCCTCGGTTTGCCGCGGCCCAGACGGGACGTTCTACCTCACGGGCACCAGCCAGCCGTTCTGGGGCTTCAACCATGAGAACGGCATTCGCCTCTGGAAATCAAAAGACCTGGCGACGTGGGAAGCGCTGGGCACCGTCTGGCGCTATGGCTCCAGTCCGTGGCATGAAAAATATCTTCAGGCAAAGAAGCCACTGTGGGCGCCGGAGATTCATTTCAACCAGGGCACCTTCTGGCTGACCTATAGCATGCCGGGCTGGGACGGCACCGGGAAAACCTCCGGGAGCGGACTGCTCAAAAGCACAACCGGAAAACCCGAAGGGCCGTATGCCGACATGCAACCGAACGCACGGCTGGGGGACGAAATTGACGCGTCGCTGTTCGAGGATGATGATCAAGCGATGTATTTTCTCTGGCACAGTGGAAAAATTGCACGCTTGAAACCGGACCAGAGCGGACTGGCGGAGCCGTATCACTGGCTGAAAACCACAACCGCGGATCCCGACCCAAAACACCACTCATCCTTGTGCACCGGAATTTTTGGCCGCAGCGCTTTCGACCACGTCGGCTATGAAGGCGCGTTCATGTTCAAGCGTACCGGGCGTTACTATCTCGCCTGCTCGGAAATATTCGACGGCCGCTACAGTTGCGCCGTTGCAACCTCGACAAACATTTACGGCCCATACAGCGCGCGTTACGAAGCCATCCCGTACGGCGGCCACAACACCTTTTTCCAGGACGCAAAGGCGAATTGGTGGGCCACCTATTTCGGACCGCCTTGGGATGAACGGGCCGCCATTCTGCCGGTTGACTTTGCCGCGGACGGACGCGTCCGTCCGGCTGCGGCTGCGGGCAAATGAGGTGCCTGAGTGGTCAAGGGAATGGGGGGACAGAAGAATAAAAGATCTCCTTGCCCATTGCTCAACGGCTGCCAGCGATGATAGCGGCTGAACGATTCGGGAGCTGCTGCGCCCGGGACGGGCGCGCTCCAATGGCTATTGGAAGGCACGCCCCGCCCTGGCCAAGTCTGTTCGTCGTCAGTGATGGTGGGCCAGCAGCGCGATGGCACCAACGGCGGCCAGGCCGGCCAGCACCGCGAAGAGTATCTTCACCCAGCTCTTGGGATATTTGCCGGCGATGAGACCGGTGTAGCCGTTGATGACGACCTGATAATTCCGCGTGGCGTAGTCGTAGGTCAACAGCCAGATCGGCGTGAGGATGTGCTTGAAGGTCTGGCCGGAATAGTCATCTTCCACCTGCAAATTGCGATGAGTATCGCCGGGCACTTGCGCCGCGCACAGGGCGTACATTTTCCGGTCCATCTGGTCGCGCGAGGTTTTGGCGGCGGCGACCAAATCAATTTGATAGCGTTCCACCACCCAACCGGAAAGAAAACCCGCGTTATAGGGCACCAGTTCTTTCGTGGTGGGAAACGGCTCGATTTTGCGCAGCATTTCGGGTTGCACGCCGCGCGAGGCGGGCACGAGTTCATCGTCAAAGAAATGGTCGAGCGCGCCGGCGCTGGGCACCCACCGGATTTTTTGCACCTGCCGGCTCTGCTGTTTGCCGTTCGCGTCGGTGTAATATTCCGTCTCGTAGTAGTAATAGCCGCTCTCGGCAGTCCATTCGGCATGAACCTGGGCGTCGAAGGTCCAGTAGGGAATGTAAAGCCCCTTGACCGTGTCGGTGAGGGCGGCGTGTTTAAGCTTATTCGGCGCGAACCAACGGCTGCCATACCATTGACGGATGGATTCACGCACCTGCGTCTCGCTGATCTTCATCGGCAGCAAACTTTCCGGGCGGAACGCCTCCTTGATTTCTTCGTAAGGCACGAGCGCGGACGAGCCGCAGAAATCGCAGCGCTGACCGACGCGCGCGGCGTCAAAGACGGAAATGGCCTGGCAGCTCTGGCAGCGGACGGACGTCTTGGCCGCCTGCCAGCCGCGCGCGGAATCGGGAATGCCGCGCAGCGCCGCCACGAGGTCGTGCTCGACAATTTGCTCCGCGCCGGCAGCGGTGAGTTCCGCCTGCGCCGGCGACGTGGTGCCGCAAAACGGGCAGACGAGCAGTTTCTTGGCGGGGTTCCATTGCGCCTCGCCGCCGCAGGACGGGCAGGAGAATTTTTTTTGGGCAGTGGCTTCAGGCATAAAATTGCGTCAGGGGGAATGATCCGAACATAGGCAGAGGAATGTGGGGCAAGGGAATGAAAAAGCAATTTGCAATTCCCCTGCCAGTCATTCCCTTGCCCAAATACTCCGGCTGTCTATTTTGTGAGCGTTGTGAATTCAATTTGCGCATGATTCAGATTTATCCATTGGATTGCTTTGAGTCCGGTCAACGCCAGCAAGCGGCGCAGATGAGATTCAATATGGCCCTGCCCTTCGGTGAAGCCAGTTACTCGAAACGCCGCACTTGGCGAATGAAGAAACATGCGCTGCGCGCCTAAAGCCAGATCGCCGCGAAGCAGACTGACTCGGTGCTCGACGTTGCTTTCGCCGCCGAGCAGAGAAAGCAGTGCTTCTTGATACAAGCCTGCGCTCAGAAACGCGCCCCGGTCCTGGAGCAACGCAAGCATCGTTCCCCGCAACACGGCGCAAGCTGGCGTTAAATCAGTCCAATGATCAGTGACCGCATTAAAGCGCCGGCGCTCCGCTTGAGTCAGACCCGTGGCAACAATTTTCCCTTGGACCTTTGGCGCACGGAAGTTGAGCAACTTGCCGCGTTGGATATCGAGTAGGAACAGGTAGTTGAACAACTGCGTTTCGTGTTCGCTGACCAACGCGGCATCAGTTTTCAATTCGTAAACCGCATCATCGGCAATCAGATCGAGAAAGTACTTTTTCGAAAAGCCGCGATGCGTGATGGTGACGGGCACTTGGGTTTGCACAGACCGGAAACCATCGGCCAACAGCCGCGCTCGCAGGTCGGCTTCGTAAACGCATTCGTCGCAGAGACGGCCCAGTTCATTTTGGCTTGCGTAGGCATGACCCATCACGCGGTAGTCGAGCTGTTCAAACTCGTCCGCGCTCAAGCTTGTGATTTTTGCAGGGCAATGAATTGGCATGAAATCACTCCCGGTTGAGGGCAGAGGAATGACAGGCAAAGGAATGGGAAGGAAAGCAATTTCTCGAAACCATTCCCTTGCCATTTATTCCTCTGCCTTTCTTGCCGCGTCGCGGGGCCACAGGACGGCAGGAGAATTTTTTTTGGGCAGTGGCTTCAGGCATAAAGCTCAAAGCTCAGTTACGACTTCAAAAATTCGTCGAGCGCGGCTTTGGGCACGCGCCAGGTGGAGCCGATTTTTTTGCCTTTGAGATCGCCTTTTTCCAGCGTGGCCAAGACGTCGGCTTCGCTGACGCCGAGAATTCTGGCCACATCGGCGGAACCGAGCAGTTCCGGCAGCGCGCCCGCGGCGCCCGCGGATGGAATCACCGGTGGCACGGCACCGGCCGCCGCAGGCGTGGCCTGGGGCTGGTTCATCGCCGCCATCATTTGCTGGCCCATGGACAGACCCGCGCCAAGACCCGCAGCGGTTCCGGCCATGCCGCCGGCCGCGCCGCCTTCCTTGGTGAATGACTCCGCCATTTGAAATTTCACGTAGTCGTTGAGATTGCCGATCGCGGCCATGCTGCTGCGCTTGTCGATGGCCGCCTCGACTTCCGGCGGCACGGAGACGTTTTCCACCACGAAGCTCGAAATCTCGAGGCCATACTTGGTCGTGACCTGCGGATTGATGACCGGCAGCAGCGCCGCGCCGAGTTCATTATAGCGCGCCGCGAGATCGAGCACCGGCACCTTGGCCGCCGCCAGCGCCTCCGTGAACACGCTGACGATGCGCGAGCGCATGGTGTCGGAAAATTGCTCAAGCCGGAAGTGATTGTCCGTGCCCGCGACTTCCTTGAGAAACACCTTAACATCGGTGATCTTGAAATCGAAGATGCCGAAAGCCCGCGTGCGAACGATGCCGAAATCGGAGTCGCGCAGCATGATCGGGTTGGCGGTGCCCCATTTGTTGCCGGTGAACAGGCGCGTATTGACATAATAGAGGTCCGCTTTGAACGGCGAGTGCAGTCCGTATTTCCAGCCTTTGAGCGTGGACAGGATGGGGATGTTGTCGGTGGTGAGCGTGTATTTGCCGGGGCCGAAGGTATCGCCAAACTGGCCGAGGTACACGAACTGCGCGGTCTGGGACTCGCGGACGATCAACTGCGCGCCGTTTTTGATTTCCTTGTCCTGATCCGGATAACGGAAGGTGAGGGTGTCGCGGGAGTCATCCTGCCACTCGATGATTTCGAGGAACTGGGTTTTGAGATAATCAATGAAGCCCATATTTCTTGTTTTTGGTTGAGATATAAATGCGTTTTTTCGGTTCGGGATATCATTGCCGGAAACCCAAAAACTGGGAAGTAGAATTTTTGACGAAATTTATAATGGGAGGGCGCAATCCTGCGTTGACCTGGCAGAAGGCGGCGCTACCATGCGCGGAAATGATTTGGTGATATGAGCCTGTTCTCCGTCAGCCCGGAAAAAGAAAGCCAGCTCGCGCAGCGCATGGCCGCGCTGGGCGTGCGGGAGGCGGATATCGAGGAAAGTTTCGTGCGCTCCGGCGGCCACGGCGGCCAGAATGTGAACAAGGTGGCCACCTGCGTGATGTTGCTCCACCGGCCCACCGGGGTGCAGGTGAAATGCCAGGCCACCCGCCAGCAGGGCCTGAACCGGTTCTTCGCGCGCCGTCTGCTGCTTGACAAAATCGAGGAAAAACAAACCGGCTTCGTGGCCGCGCAACGCGCCGAGGTGGAGAAAATCCGGCGCCAGAAACGGCGCCGTTCCCGCCGCGCCCGCAATAAAATGCTCGATGACAAATCGCGGCACGCCGGCAAGAAAGCCGCGCGGCGGACGGTGGCGGCGGATTAGCCGACGATGCGGCCGCCTTCGTTGAGGAAGATGCCCTTAAAATTCATCTCGAGGGCCTGCGGGTTGCTGGCCTTGGACAAAGCATCCTTTTCGGTGACCCGGCCAGCCTTCACCAGGTTGAACAACGACTGGTTGAACGTGCACATGCCGTCGTCCGCGCCGGTTTCGATAGCCACGGTAAGCTTGTCCAGCCGGTTTTCCTCGAGCATTTTCCGGATGAGCGGCGAGTTGATCATGATTTCCAGCGCCGGGGTCATCTTGCCTTCCACCGTCTGGACCATGCGCTGGCAGATCACGGCCTGCAAGGTGCCCGAAAGCTGCCGCCGGACTTGTTCCCGTTCCTCCGCCTTGAAGAAGTCCAAGATGCGCGTGATGGACTGCGCCGCGGTGGTGGTGTGCAGCGTGGACAACACCAAGTGTCCCGTGTCGGCCGCGCTCATCGCGGCGCCGAAGCTGATGTCGTCGCGCATTTCGCCGAGCATGATGATGTCCGGATCCTGGCGCAGGACGTGTTTCAGCGCGTGGTGAAAGGAAACCGTGTCGAGGCCCACTTCCCGCTGTTCGATGACCGATTGGTTGTCTTCAAACACGAATTCAATGGGATCCTCGAGGGTGATGATGTGCTTTTTGAAATTCGAATTGATGTGCTCGATCATCGCCGCCAGGGTGGTGGATTTGCCGCAACCGGTGGACCCCGCCACCAGCACGATGCCGCGCGGCGCCTCGGCGATGGTCTTGATCGTCTCGAGCAGGCCGAGTTCCTCGAAGCTGGCGACGTGGCTGCGAACGTAGCGCATGGCTAGCGCCCATTGGCCGCGCTGTTGGAACAGATTCGTACGGAAACGACCCGCGTCCGGGAGATAATAGGAAAAATCCACCTCCCGATCCTCCTCCAGTTTCTTTTTCAGATGGATGGGGCAGACTTTTTCCACGATGCCATTCATCCACTGCTCCGTCGGCATGGGACATTCAATGGAAATCAATTCCCGGTTGATGCGAAAAATGACCGGGGTGCCGATCTTGATATGTATGTCCGAGGCGTTGCCAGCAACGGCCGTCTGGAGGATTTTCTTAAACAGTTCCATCCGCGCAGCATAGGCCTTTCTTTGCAAAATGCCAGAAAGTTCAAATCCGAAATCCGAAGGCCGAAGCCAGTGGACACAGTGGACATGGAGGGACAACAGGACTTGGGGGCTGTGGTCACGTGGTCTTTGCTTGTCTGTGTCCATCGCTGGTTATCGTCTCGGAGTGCTTTCCGATTTTGGCTTCTGCCGCCTTTTTTTCGTGCCTTTCCCAGCGTTCATGGTAAGAAAAACCCATGTCAAAATACAAAATCGGCATTGTTGGCGGCAGCGGCTTGTATCATATTGAGGGATTTGCCAGCCAGAAGTGGGTCCGCGTCAAGACGCCGTTCGGCGCGCCATCGGATGCCTTTCTCACCGGCACGCTGGCAGGGCGCGACGTGGTTTTCCTGCCGCGCCACGGGCGCGGACACCGACTGCTGCCCGGCGAACTGAACCATCGCGCCAACCTCTGGGGCATGAAAAAACTCGGGGTCGCCTGGCTGATGAGCGTCAGCGCCGTGGGTTCGCTGCAAAAGCAATACCACCCCTGCGACATTGTCCTGCCCGACCAATTTGTGGACCGCACCAAGCGCGCAGCGGAGCACACTTTTTTCGGCCGCGGCATCGTCAGCCACGTCGCCTTTGCCGACCCGATTTGCCCGAAACTGCGGCAAATCCTCTGGGACGCCGCCCGGCGGGAATTGCAAGCCGGCCCGAAATCCACGCGGCGCAAAAGCACCGTCCACAACGGCGGAACCTACGTGAACATGGAAGGACCGGCGTTCAGCACGCGCGCCGAATCGCTGACGAACCACCGGCTCGGTTATGATGTCATTGGCATGACCAATCTGGGCGAGGCCAAATGCGCGCGTGAAGCGGAGATTGCCTACGCCACCATGGCCATGATCACGGATTACGACTGCTGGAAGGTGGACGAGGCACACGTGACGGTGGAAATGGTTGTTGCCAACCTGATGAAAAATGCGGCCACCGCCAAGGCCATCCTGGTCCGGGCCATTCCCGCCATTCCCGAGACGCCGGACTGGCCCTGCCACTCCGCCCTCCAGAACGCCATCATGACCGACCGCAAGTTTTGGCCCAAAAAAACCATCGCCGAATTGAAGCCGATCCTGGCGAAGTATCTGTAACGCAAAGCCCGAAGCCCGAAACTTTAACCACAGATGGACACAGATGAACACAGATAAAACAAGAAAAGTGAGGATGAGCGTGAGGATGAGGATGATCTCTCCTCTGTGTCTCTGTGTCTCTGCGGTTCAATGCATGATCTGTGTGCATCTGTGTGCATCTATGTCCATCCTTGGTTGAGGCATCGCGCTCGACAAAACCGCCGCCGCCAGCCATGCTCGGAGCATGGCATTTGAACCGGAATCAACCTCACCGTTGGATAATCTGTGGCAGGAATACGCCCGCGTATTCCGCGATTGGGATGATCACACGCTCGCGCGCTGGCTGGCGCAAACGCTGGGCCAGCTCGAAGGCCGCGCCTGGCGCCTGTCGCATCCCCTGGTGGGCGCCTATCGCCTGGCCGCCAAAATCGGACATGACCGCCAAATCTGGTTCAAACGGCTCGCCACGCCCCCCGCCGCCTACGCCGAATCGCCCTGTTGCCGCGCACCCCTGCTGCCGCTGCTCACCCGTGACGTCTGCGCCGAAGGCCTCATCTGCCAACATTGCAACGAAATTCTCGTGCCCTTCGAAGAACTCCCCGCCGGCGTGCGCGAAGCCATTGCCGCCTGGGCGCAGCAATACGAGCCGGTCCATGCGGTGGCCCATTGGGACGACCGCCAGCGCCGGCGCTCGGGGAATTACGACGACGCCTTCGAGCAGGCCGCCAAGCAGGCGGAACGGTTGCTGGCCCAAGCGGGACGAGAACTGGCGCCCAAGTTGCTCGAAACCTACGCCGCGCTGATTTGGGAAGATCAGGACGAATGCCTGGAAGTCCGCCCCGAGGACGTGGCCCTCTGACATTGACGATTTATGATTTGCGATTTACGAGTCCACCGAAATCGGCAGGCGCGCGCAGATCGCAGATTGTAAATCTTATGTGGAAAACCATTTGCAAATGGTCCCTAGGCCTCTTCCTCCTCCTCCTCGTGCTGGCGGTGGTCTTGGTGCTGTCACGGGACAGGATCTTGCGTGCGGTCATGGTGCATAATCTCCACAAGCAAACCGGCCTGAAGGCAGGAATCGGGCGGTTTCATCTCGGCCTCACCGAGCCGGTCATGGAAATCAAAAATCTCCAGCTTTACAATTCCCGACCGTTTGGCGGCGCGCCGTTTCTGAACATTCCTGAAATCCATGTGGAATACGACCCGGCCGCGCTGAAGAAAGGTGAGGTCCACCTCACCCTGCTCCGATTTAACCTCCGCGAGCTCGACATCGTAAGAAGCCGGGACGGCCTGACCAACCTCCTCTCGCTCGGCCTCGAATTGCCTACCAAGGTGTCCACGGCTGCGGTCGCCACTGCGGCGCTGCCCGACTTCAAGCGGCAAACCGGCCTGGAATTCAAAGGGATAGATTGCCTGAACGTCTCGGTGGGCACGTTCAAATACGTGGACCTGCAAGATCAGCGGCACAATCAGGAACAAAAAATCGGCATTGAAAATTTTGTCATCACCAACGTGACTTCCGCCGCCGACCTGGCGGGTCTGGCATTGCTGGTCGGGATGCGCAGCAGGGACTTTTTCCAACCTCTGGTGGCCCCGGCTGATGCCGGAGCCGGCAGCTCCGCGCCAGACCTCTGGAAATTACTGGGCCGTTGACCGGAGCGCCGGCCTCCGGCGCGGCGCGATAACACAGAAACAACTCTTGAAACGATCACTCTGAAAACCGCATTTGAACAACCAAGGAACAAAGACACAAAGGCCGGAATACAAAGCGATTTTTCCATTCATCGCCTGCTAAAGCCTTCCCTTGGAGGGTGAAGCCACGGTTGACCCGATTATTTTGGTTTTGTGCTGGCGCATTAACGAGGGAAGGCGAGCTGCCGCCGATCTGCGACGCGAACCGCGACAGTGGAACGTAAGCGCGAATGGCGGGGTGCTCCGGCGAATGGTTAGCTGATGTCATTTCAACCCTCCAAGTGCAGAAGCACACTCTCTCCGTCCGCACTCGTCATATTAACAGCCCATGTCAACCGTACGTCGCCATATCTCTCATCTAAAACACCATGGCCTGGAAAGTGGCCCTCCGGCAATTTGGCCATTCGGGCGAGCCCAGACACAACGTCCGCCCGAATGGAATAAGGAAAAGGTTCCAGGTCGCACCATGTGCCATCAACCTTGTAGCGAATCGGTACGCCTGCGGAATGTTTCGCAACACCAAAAATTAACGCCGTCGCTTGATCCTGTTGAGCTTGGAGCAGCACTAGGTGAATGAACCGCCGAACTGCGCTGTCGTGTTTGGACTCCGAACGTTTGAGTACATCGGCGAGATCTTTGCAACCACTCGGTAACGCGACGCTACGCTTGTTCAGATTGACGAATGGATTCACGCCGCAAATCGTCAACGACCCGTAGTACTATCTCCAAGGTTGCTCTCATAATAATCACCTCGACTGTAATCAATGAGCCGATATTTGCCAATGATCGTGGCCGCATCAAAATCAAGACGGCTGGAAAGGTACCGCCGACTGACTGTGCGGCGCAATCCTTGGTAGCTGCACGAGACGCCCAACGGTTCGTAATGCGCCTCAAAATCTGTCTGGCTGCAAAAAGTTGCGTGAGCATAGGCAATGAAAGCCGCCGAAAACTTGCCGCGCTGAACTGCCAGTGTGACCTGTTCGACCGAATAAAACTGACGCTTGCCATAACGCCTTGCCAAATCTGCGCCCAACTGACGGACATAGCTTCGGATAGCCAGGTATCGTTTGACGTGCCGAATCATAGCTGTGTATCCCATGTTTTAACGACCGTGAAGTGAGCCCACCTCTGACGCTGACCGCGTAGCGGAACTGCCAGCGCCAACAGCGGATGGCTTCGGCGACTTGTTGGCGTCGCACTCATCCCTCTGGCTGGGCTTCGGTTTTGCAACACGTCGCCACACGCAAATGAAGACGCAGAGGCATAAAGCATATGCAACCAACACAAGCAACGTCACGAACCAACGGATGAGCGGGGAAACTGGTGATTGAGCAAAAACAATGTAAGATAGCCTAGAACTCAAATCTGAAAAGCCATATAAAAAGAATGCGAGCACGAGAAAAGAAATCGGGCCGGTAATCCAACGACTCGGCCTATCGCCGGTAGATTTATAACCGGGAATTTTGATGTTCAAATTCCGCATAGCTTCCCACGCCTAATAGTTGTTCAGCGACGGCCGGATCGTTGAGTAAAACCGACCTTCCAACCGAAAGCGCAAGTTGCAACTTGTTCATATTAAACCGGTTGGCGATTCATCCGATCATCGCTGGATGGTTTATTGAATCACCTTATTCCCCGGTCCAAAAGTTTGCAAGCCCTTATTTTCGATGCCACTGCCCAATTAACATCCAACATCCAACATCCAATGCCTTCCCTTCCGCATCTTCTCTGGAGGTTGGGCGTTCGATGTTGGATGTTGGATGTTTTCCAGGTTCAGGGGGAGGGCTATACCGACCCATCCACATGTTTCGGAAGTGGTGCAAAATAATATTGAACCAAGGGAGGCTTGTTGGGGGTGGGGGTGCCACCTTTGGACCCGCCCGGCATGCGACCACCCTCGTACCGCAGGTTGCCAAACCTGCCGTATCGCCGATTTCCAAATCGGCAGCGTGTGGAATTTGGTGGCGCGTCCGAACGCCACATGCCCCGCAGGTTTGGAAACCGAATGTCCCGTAATTAAGGTGTAACATTCGTAATTCCAGTTACTTGCGTTTTCTGACTCCGGGCACTTTTTTAAGCAGGTTTTTTAAGGTCAGTTGCTGCATGCGGTGGAG
>Ga0316217_10001130_pt1 | contig 35840 bp, 37 predicted proteins | sample 1anoAmetaG_FD_203633 | JGI IMG/M metagenome (GOLD analysis project Ga0316217, IMG submission 203633) | Freshwater microbial communities from Trout Bog Lake, Wisconsin, USA - 1anoA | ecosystem: Environmental > Aquatic > Freshwater > Lake > Hypolimnion/Profundal zone | place: USA: Wisconsin...
ACAAACGGCGGTACTTCCTCTAACACAACGAATGGAACTTCCTCTAACACAACAAACGGTGGTACTTCTTCCAACACAACAAACGGCGGTACTTCCTCTAACACAACGAATGGAACTTCTTCCAGCACTACAAACCAAACTTCCAGTAATAGTACAAGTACAACTAACCAAACTTCCAACTCCACAACTTCAGCCAATACCACCACCAACTCTACCGCGATTGCGGCGTAATCAGGATTAACAGTTTCAGCCAGCATAACTGTAGCCCCTCCACCGCCAATCATATCAAGTAAAGACGCAACGCTACCTAATTCTACTGTTGGAAATAAATTTATAGGCTCCTCTCGGGTTTAGAGCCTTTCACTCAGCCAAGCTAACAACATTACGACCTTTACCCTTAATGTTTTGGATCGTTCTGTTTCTAGCAATTTCAGTGTTTATACCAGCAGCCTGAGTGGTTCTTGGACTCATATTGTCTCAAGTAGCTAGACTCTTAGCTGCAATTTGGTCTACAACTCTGCCGGCAACATCTCATTCCTGCTTTTCGATGAAGGCGCTGGGTAATTCACGATTTACTCCAACCTAGCACTTTCTTCGCTCCCATCTCCATTAAATGCCTTAAACCAAACTACCCTCTCAACTATAGTTCTTGGTGAATTCTGCAGCTCCTTCTTGTTCTCCCCATTAATCTACGATATCAGCTCCACTGGAGTAACGAGCAGATCAAACTTCACCCTACAGGCTTACAGCTCGGACTTCAGCTATATTATCAGTAATAACACTTTGTTTACTTTCTTGGACTCTTCCAAAACCTACAAGAATATGACCACACTAGACTCCTATTCGAATTACAACATAGCCAACTATGCAGAACAGCTCATCATCTGGGGCTCCAGTTCGACTAGCTTAAGCGGAGGATATTACAACGTAAGCCAGTCAATTTACGTCATCCTGGACCAATCAGGCTCAGCTACTAGATTATTCACAAATAAGTTCTCAGCCTATTCGACAACTCCAACAGTTCCAGTCTACGTCTCGCCTCTCTTCACCAAACTGCACTATTAGTACCGTCAAAGTAGCACCAATTCGACAGTTGGGGTCTATCTGTACGACCTTGACTTCGAAGACAACACGACAACCCCAATAGTCTTCAGTAAATTGTCGACCTACACATCCACCATTCAAAATATAGCTGCATTTACTCCTGCCAACTACTTTTTAGGTGACTATTACCTGGTGATTCGAAACTAGAGCGGACTAATAGGCAGTAACACAACCGGGGCATCTGAGGTAACCTTCCAGTTCCTAGGCACCCAAATCATGCCTCTCCGCACTCGCTCTTTGTCCGCTGCCTAAGTAACAAACAAATGCTACAAAACGATCATAGACCAATACTACCTCAACTAATTAGTCGTGGTGAACCTTTACCCCAGCACTAGTTCCAGTGGGTATGATGTTTCCTCGAACGGATACGGTAGTCTGGCGACTGCGGTCAAAGTCATCCCGCCCACAATCCCCATCTACCTCAACTACACGTACCCCACCTCCACTGCAAGTGCTGCTTCGACTTCAGTCTTCCAATGGGATTTCTTAAGCGCAGGGGCAAGCACTGTCTACACCTGGAGCCAATAGAATTAAAACGCCACCAATAACCTACTGACCAGTACAATCACCTTAACTGGCAATTACTCGATAGCTAGTTCTTCCAAGAACTGCAGACTCTTCAAAAGTGCTGCCTCGCCTTACACTTATCTGCTCTATACCTTGACCACTTCCAACGCTACTCTCAACTCAACAAATACCAATGTTACCGCTGCTTTGAATACAGCAACATCTGTGAAGATCTCAGACGACTGCTCCAGAATCTATACACTCCCCAACAACGTCTACTCGCTCTCTGCTGGCTCATACTCCAGTGTGAGTGGCGCTTCCAGCCTAACCTGGCTGGCCTTCGACTCCTCCCTCACCTACGGCATCATTTCCAGCAAAATATACAAATACAGCCCAAGCGGGTACGTTTCTGTCTACTCCAACTTAAACACCAACTTTGGCAGTGCCACTGTAATCCGGTCTCACTCCAACAGGATCATACTCTACACGATTGGTAACAACAACATCTTGATTGAAATATACGTTGACAATAATAATGCGTTGACGCAGATCTCAAGCACCACTTTGAATTTCACAGTCACCCCCACCGTCAGTCTCTCCTCATAGCTCACCAAAGTGCTCATCTACGGAGTCAGCAATAGTTCTCTGCTAACCTACCTATACTACGTTGACTACACCCTCAGCACTATCCAGAGCTTGACCTATCCTACGGGCACAGTGGTGGACCCCAGCAACTACCTGGCCATCGTCGAAGAGGACTGGCTCTACATCAGGCAGCTCAAGAGTTCCAACCATACAGTAAGCGGGGGCAACCTCGAATACGTCTACCAGATCCTACTAGATACTATCATCGACTAAAACGAAAGCGAAAATATCACGAGCAGTGATTAAAACAACTGGATCCGGACCAACCTCAGAGTGGCAGCCAATGGCACTCTGTTCGTGCTCACCCAGATCGGCCCCAGCACTTCCTATGCCGCCGTCAAGTTGTGGCAGGTCCTGCCCTCGTAAGGTCTAGCCCCTGCCTCCTCCACCATCACCTCAGTCATCGTCAACGGGCAGGTCAAACTCTGCACCCCCGGTTGCAGCTCCTGCTCCACCGGAATCTGCACATCCTGCCTCAATGGCTTCTCCTTCGACTCCAGTTCAGCCACTTGCTTCGTCTGTGCCGCAGGATGCTCCAAGTGCAGTCCCTCCAAACCAACCAACTGCTCTGCCTGCATCGACGGTACCTACTTGTCTGGCACCAGCTGCCTCCTCTGCAACTCTACCTGCATCACCTGCCAGGGGACCGCGAACAGCTGCCAAAGCTGCCTCCCCGGGCAGTACTTCAACGGTACTTCCTGCGCCTCCTGCCCCCGCAACTGTCTGAACTGCACAAGCAATGGGTGCTCTGCATGCCGCAACGGCTTCGTGGTAGTGAACGGAGTCTGCAGAGGCTGCAGTCTATCCTGCTCGAATTGCCTGGCCAGCAACATAACCGCCTGCACCTCCTGCAGCTTATACCTTCAGCTGTCCTCCGGATCCTGCCTGCCCTGCCCCAGCAAGTGCCAATCCTGCAGCGGCAGCGTCTGCGCCGTCTGCGACAATGGCTACCACACCGCCACCAACGGCAGCTGCGTCCCCAACTGCGTCCTGCCTTGCCAGACCTGCTCAGATGACAACCCTTCCCTCTGCAAATCTTGCTACTACGGATCCACCCTGGACACAACCTACAACACCTGCAACATCAGTCTGGCCTGCAACACTAACAATACCTGCACCGACTGTGGCCAAGGCACTGGCTACATCCTCGTTGGGGCCAACTGCATCAAATGCGGAGCCATCAACAACTGTCTGCAGTGCAGCCAGACCAACCCTCAGGCCTGCTCCATCTGCGCCTCGGGCTACTTCATCAACAGCACCAAGTGTTCTACATGTCCGATCATCTGCTCGACCTGCCTCAGCCAGAGTATCTGCACCGGCTGTGTGGCTGGCTACACCCTGCCCTCCGCAGCCTCTCAAGGCAACTGCCTCGCCTGCACATCTCCATGCAAAACCTGCTCAGGCTCCACCACCTACTGCACTTCCTGTGTCGATGGATTCACGAAGGTCAACTGGATGTGTCAAAACAACGTGAATGTGGGCTTCGCGCTGACCCTGGGCACTGACGACCCCGCCACTGTCCTCAACAACATCGATCTGATCATCGCCTCCCTGCTCAAGGCTATGGGCCTTAGCACAGATAAAGTCGACCTCATCACCATCATCTCAGTCAAGAAGAGTTCAGTGGCCATCACCGGAAGCGCAGACCCCACTGGAGGAAGCTCCACCTCCTCCACGGCTGCAAGTGCTGCAACTTCCTCTCTCTCAAGCGCACTCACCGGCGGAACCTCAATCGGCGGCTTGATTGTCACTTCCTCCAGTGTGGTGGCCAACGGAGTCACCGCACCCAATACCACCACCACTAATGGTACCAGCAATGGGCAAACATCAATCATCAGCTCATCTTCCACCAACCTCCCCCTAATACTCGGACTCTCCATCGGCATCCCTCTCTTCGTGAGTAATTCTTACCTAATTTAGTCGCAATCGTTATCATAGTAGTGGTGTTGTACCGCAGGAGGAAGAGTCAAGAGGAGCAGCAAGAAAAGGTAACACACGTAAACAACGACTCCATCGTGGAGAAATAGATGGAGAAGAAGCCAGCGATCGTGATGGAACTAGAACTGCAGTCCTAAAAAGAGGATTCGCTTATTGACATTGCTGCTAAGGATGCGCTGCAAGGATACGAAACTTTCTACATCAGTGGCACAGAGTTCAACCAAACGAGGTGTGGTCCTTTCGTTTACTAACCCGAACTCAACGAAGAAACTTAGTCAAGGCAATCCAATTACAGCAATTAGATTCAAACCAATAAAATAACAATCTAGCCCCAATCCCAGAACAAATTCACTCTCTACCCTATCGAATAACCTGAAAGAAGTACCCCTCTCAAAAACGAAATCGCACTCCCCACCCAAAAATAGTACAATTAACTCGATGACGATTTCGGAGACTACGAGTATCAAAAGGATGAGCTGTAGTAAGACCAAAACGTCCAAACTATCCAACTGGATGACAACTAATTTGGAGAGTACCAGCACCAGAAAGTTAAGACCTAACAGGCCAAGCCAGAACCCAGCTCTGGCTCCAAAACGAGGATGAACCTCAAGTCGGTTTCTTTGGATTAGCAGCATTTCAGCAGCTTCATTTAATCGCCCTACAAGGAGCCCACCATCAAGAAAGTTGGCTAGTCAGTCATCGGCGGAAACTACGAAGTCTACACCTCTGAAAAAGAACTGATTTTGGAAAAGTCCCCACAAAAAAGTGAGCCCAAGAAAATCAAAACCTAATCCAGCCTTGCTTTCGAGGCCAAGGAGTCGATCTTCTTTTAAGTGCAGCTACAAGAAATGGATTCTGAATAGTAGCCCAAAGAGTAAAAGAAGTAGCACTATTCTGAACTCTCTGATTATTGAACATCTTAAACCATTTTCGCTTTTTCGTAGCCCAATACCTTCTTAGCATTTTCATAAGCTCAAATCCACTTTCCATCCTTAATAATTTTATCAAAGAACTATGATCAGCGAAAGCGAGGTCAAATAGTAGCCGCTCTAGAACAAATTACCCATACTCAATCTATAACAAATCTAAGAGAACGTCACCATCAACCCCTCCTCTATAATCCAGTAGCAACCCATATCCATGACCCTATAGGCCAAAACCAAAAACACAAAACCCAAGAAGGCTGACCCCAAAAAACAGTAGAAGGGGGTGGAGGACAACCCTGAATACTTCCGGGTGGATATGTAGATTTGCCATAAAGTCTACTAGATCTACCGGAAGCTGAAGATGGGGGGCGGGCAGCAATAAAACTTCAGCTTCGAGCAGAAAGAGCAAGGCAACACCACCATGAACTACCACAAGATCATGTAGATTTTCAAAGACATTGAGGTTAGGCTGGAAATCAATCAAAAACTCACTATCCTCAGGTCCATCAAGAAGTTTTGCTTCAACCAGAATTTCATCAACTAGGAGGAATTCACCAAGATCTTCAAGGTCATGGTCCACGGGCTGGGCTTGAAATAGGCTATGTTCAGACCTGTAATACTCGCCAAATACTCATCCACGGCTGACAAAGACCAAACCCTGCAAAGGAGGGCGATCAGCATAAAACTAAACAAGAACATAAGCAACAAGCTAAAGACCTAGCCAAACATTGAGCAAATTCGTCTGAAATCACAAGCACATGTCCTCTAAAACGCAGTAAAGTAGAATAAGACAGTTCAGACAATCAAGAAGAACAATAATCTCTCTTTTAATAAGAACCTTTAGATATCATAATAAGCTGCTATGTAATAAAGCCAGATCTCAACATCTCGCAAGGCCTAATCCCGAAAAAGGATGGTCACCTAAGCAAGCAGGTACGAACATGTGCAAGGCAAAGGCTACCTAAACAGGGCCATGGAGAAGAACAAAGTTAACAAGGTCACATGGTAGAGTCTTTTCAAAATGAACGAAAACAACCTCTACCACAACATCTGCATCCCTCACTTCGTCAGCCAGAATATCAGCATGGAAGACCCCTACTTTTGATCACCTGCATTACTCTCATTCCTACACTCACAAATAGCTGATATGTCCACTTCTTTGCTCAAACTCCATTATGATCCATAATTGATATCCAACATAATAATCTGCAATTCGGTATGAAAGAAGTTATCAAAAGTAACCATCGGATCTAACCCAGTACTGATTGTGGGCGACGCCACGGTCGGCAAAACCACCGCTCTGAGGAGACTGGCGCAGCGGCCTGCAGTCACCAAGGCAGTACCCACAGTGGCTTTCGAGTTCTATGCAGCCAGCATCAGCATAGCAGACCATGACTTCAGGCTGCACTTCTGGGACACCTGTACTTGTGTATTGAGGAAGCGGGGCAGAAGTGCTACTGGAATATCATTCACTCGTTATTTTTAAGGAATATAGGCATATAGAGTAAGCAGACGCACTCGTGGTGATGTACGATCTTACTTCCTTCGAAACTTTGCATTGCGCCCGTCAGCTTATCGATAGTAAGCAATCCAAAAATTAGTGATCTACCAAAAGAAAAAGCTGCCGACGCTGCTCTTTGGCAATAAACTTGACTTATGCGGCAAGGGGGAAGGGAGGGAAGTGAGCAATTAAGTGGAGACTGTCATGAATGGGGTCGAAGGCTTCGCTTGGGAAGGCAGTGGGTTTGTTGGTGGATCTTTCGAGAAGGCTTTGACCTAGCTCCTGAAGCGTACTTAGATTGTTTTAGAGGATATTTTTGCTAAGGGATTCTGTTTGAAAACGAGGAGAAAGCCAAGAGTTGCTGCTGCTGAGCTCTTCAGGCTAATGATCTTAATGATTAGATAACAACCCTAGCCATTACTTTTTCATACTCAGCCCTTATATTTACTCAGCCATATTATATAAATTAAGGCTAGAATGAACCTGATTTCTGAAAAAGTACCAATCCTCCAACAGCTGAACCCCTGAACGATGTATTAGCAACATAAACCACGTACCTCGAATCGTAGTTACTACCATGTTTATTAGCATCAATCACAGATGATAGCAATCTAATAATTTGAAAAAGGCATGAATATCATCTAATGTTGATTTTTCTCTGTTCGAGCTCGCTATCCTTCTTGCGCAGGTTCAGCAACTCCTGTCTGGCCTTTTCCATCTCAGATTTGAGTTCTTGGAACTCTGGCAAATTCATCTTCGTGCAAGCTCGTTGGACTAAATTATAATAAATCTACTGAATTAGTTGCTATCGTCTTTATGACTATCCCAAAGATTCTCCTCTTCCAGTGGCTACTGCTGCTCCATTTCTAGATTTTTGTAGGCCAGGCGCATTGACTTGTCCTATTCGTTGAGGTTGGAGTGGAGCTGGGATTGGAAGGTGTCGTTTTAGAAGGAGTAGTCTGTGTTGTTTCGTTTCTGCTGGATACTTTGGTGAGGAGAATCGGATTCGATAAACTTTCTTATTTTCTTCTAAAAGTCAGCCTTCTTTTTGTTGACGTTGGCCGCTTTGTGGTTGGCTGGTGCTTGAGAGGGTTGGACATGGCTCATTGAGCTGATGGCAACAGGGTTATTGTGCTGGTTCTGGTTTGCTCGAGGGGATGGCGAATGGTTATATTACCTGACCTGACTCAATCTGTTTTTTTGGAAAATGGGCAGTTTAAGCATCTCATCTTTGAAGTCGTTTTCTTTGTTTTGGTCGTAGTAGCTGACTTTGGATAATAGACTTGAGTCTTTCTCATAGCTCTTACTATCTCGATTATAGTTGGAAGCGGACTGTAACTTGGCAACAAGTTTGTCGTTCTAATTTTTGAGCATCTAATTTTGTTTTTTAAGTTCAGTCAGTTATTTTTCGACAGCAGTTCTTAGCTATCTCTCCTTTTAGAGATCCTTTTTGAGTATGTTGAGTTCTTACGTAGAGGACTTCTTTTTCTGCATCGAAGGGCTTTTATTCTCAACCCTATCGAAAATGGCCCTTTTCGCCCTATTTGCAAACTGCAAAGTTGAAAAGGTCTCGGCTGATGCGGAAATTGAAGGACTTATGCATATGATGAATCTCATCTTGCCTTGCCCCAGTAAAGAATCACTCAAAATTCTTGTGAGCTTCGAATTTCTGAAAGGGATGTGGGTCCGAGTTTTGTCTATCAAAGCGGATATGCAATGTCCTAAGCATGAAAGACTTCCGTTGATGCTTGTCAACTCTTGAATCCTTATTTCCTTTTCGGCTGCACTCAAATCTGAGGGGATTTTGAATTTCTAGGAACCTGCTAAATCTACAATTCGCAGCTAAATAAACCTTTATTTACCGAGGAAGTAAATATCTAATCTCCTTCAGGCCTTTCCAGACTTATTTGGAATATAGAATGAGATCGTGAACTCTTTGCATTGGCTTGAGTGTAACCTGTAGCCCTATTCTAAATAACCTGGCTAATACCTTCAGTCCAATCATCAAGAATTGGATTGCTTCCTGCATTTTCGTGATTTCAACAGTTACCAAATCCGGTATAGAGATTTCTCCATTCTTAGATTCCCTGATCTCAAGACCCACGTTTGTGTAGTTATAGAGATCATAGATTTTCTAGTTGTAGATCTGGTAAAAAGAAGCGTAAAAGCGATAACTAGGCTACTTTCCTGCAATGTTCATTATCGTCTCGAGGGATCTGGAAAGAATACCCCGTTATTTGCTGGACAAAAAGTTGAAAAGGTTCTACTGGCTTTAGTTGGGTGAATAGTTTCCAATTATTGAGTAGGTTTTGCCAGCCCCTGTCTGTCCATATGCGAAAATGGTGGTATTGATTCCCTTGAGAAACTGCTTAATGGAGTCTTCAACCAAGAAATACACATCCTTTTGCGTAGACTAAGGTGGGAGGATATTGTTAAATTTCATGAAGGAGAGGTTGCCAGGTCTCCGGATTTAAAGTGTATCATTCTGAATACTATCAAAACTACATCTTCAAGATGGACAAACATATTGGGATCTTCCTCATTAAGGATGGGCCTGATTCTGATAATGATCTTGAGTTTGTCCTCGTTGTTGGGCGATTGCACCACTTTTGAAGGACTTCTAGTTTTCATCAATATGGACGTTAGTATTTATATTTAATTAATCAAATATCTGCAGCTAACTACTGCAGTCTTTTACAACTTTTAGCTCATTATATCTACTGACTTCCGCTGAGGTCTCATAATCTCGAATCTTTTCCACAGCATATACCTCAAATCGTATTCAGCCTATTCCATCTTATTTACCCCTTGATTGTACTGATCTGTGCATAAATTATGAAAATGCAGCTTATAGTCATAATACCAAGTGTTAATTATTAATGACGCTAGAACTGAAAGATCCGATGAATACACGCAAAGTGAACACCATCCCTCTACCTTATCAGCGGTCCTTAACCCATTAGCAGGTATTTGCCAACAACTCGGTAGATGTGAAGATTCTTCAGAAATTTCTGAAGAGGGAAGGCAGACTGAACAAGAAGATTTTCATGGAGTTGCTCAGTAGAGCCAAGCAAATCTTTAGTAATCCTTGCCCTAGACAGAATCCTAGCCGAATGTAATAAAAATACAAGATCCAGTGACAATAGTAGGAGATATTCACGGGCAGTTCTACGATCTGATCAAGTTAACTTAAAACGAAGTCGGCGGATCCGTTTAGAACTCCAAGTACTTGTTCTTGGGAGACTATGTAGACAGAGGAGCGTTCGCCATAGAGGTTTTGGCTTTGATCCTTGCGATCAAAATCAAGCACAAAAGTACTGTTCATATGCTGAGAGGGAATCATTAATGCCGCTAAATGACCTCCTATTTTAACTTCAGAGACGAATGTACACTCCAATCGAGTTAGGTCTGCACAAATACGATCAATAAGTTTACGAAGCAATCCTAGACATGTTCGACAATCTGCCACTGGCAGCCCTAGTGAACAATAGATTTCTTTGTGTGCATGGCGGGATATCGGCTGATGTCCAAACAGTAACTTTCAGAAAACGCAGATCTAAAACATAGAGAAGCTGGATAGAGTCAGGGAGATTCCTAAGTCAGGTGTTTTTTGTGACCTCATGTGGGCTGATCCACACGATAGCTAATCCGGTAAATTGGGTTCTCTTGTCAAGGCTAACAAAGCTAGAGGCTGCTCTTACTTTTATGGGCAGGAGCTTACCTCAGAGTTTCTCAAAAAGAACAATCTTTTGTCGATTATACGAGCACACTAAGCCCAGGCTTAAGGATACAAGATGTATAATTGGGGTGGGAACAAAGATTTTCCCACAGTTATCACGATCTTCTCAGCCCCCAACTATTGTGATTTCTACAATAACAAAGCGGCTGTGATTCGATTCAAGGTAACAATTTAATTATTCAGAATAACGCATTCGACATTCAGCAATTTCTCTAAAGCTCCCATCCCTATCTCCTCCCTAATTTTATGGACGTTTTTGAGTGGTCGATTCCTTTCGTGGCTGAGAAAGTAACCTAACTGCTTTCCTATTTAATAAAACCCGGAATGAAGCTAAAGGAACAAGATATCATACCCTTGTTGTTGATCGACAAAAGAACTCTTTTGTAAAAGATATTGGCCAATTCCAAGGCACTTGCCGAAGAAAACGTTGAATACATCAGCAGCTACAACGGCAAGACTTTGGACAAGCATCTTCTGAGAACAAAAGAGGCGAAAGAGTATACCAACAAAATCTACAAAAAATAGTTCGAGAAAAAGAAGAATATAGATTCGATGAATGAACAAAGGCCCCTTGATAAATAGTGATTCTAAACCAATAGCTCATTGAGTTATTTTCAAACCTTAGCCTTATCCACAATATCACCAATATTCTACATTCGCAAGAAATTAGTTTTGAGCCTATTAGTAGGTTTTATCCAAATCATTATGAGATTATAGCATGAGTGAGAAACCAGATGCGATAATAATAAGTTGATAATTATCGATGGGAGGTTTCGCCCGTTACCCTTGGCCCAGATATCTCGCCAATGCTCCTTTCTACTACAACCCTCAGTACAAACGTGCTATGCTTGCCGCTGGAATCGCGATTATAGTTAACCTTATGTGGTTCCACCGCTTCGCCTATGGACACATGGTAACTGTATTAATACTCAGGCCTAAAACCCAGGATACGGCAGTTACATTGACCCCGAGCACCCACAAGCGCCTACCCAAGTCAAGTTGATCTGAATACCCAATAAGAATCTATGAATATTTACGCTTGGCAGACAAGTTCCTTCAAGGTTACCAGCAGTTCTTTAATTTTTCATCTAGATTGTGTTCCCCTTTTTTCTAAGTAAGAGCGAGAGTTTTATTTGCTAGTTTTAGAAATCAAAGATCTTTTTGCTATCATAGCCCTAAAAGCAGGAAGGTTTAAGTTTGCTCCAAATAAATCAAACATGGATGGACATTAGATTTTAAAGGGCTTAATAGCTGAGAAATACTTGACACATTAAACATAATCATTAGTCCCACACTTTTTCAAGTTTTTCCAGGTAGTTCCACCCTGCCAAGACCTAAGTACAGATAAAACTCAGCTCCAAATCTTGGTAGCGCATCTTCAGACGTTACAGCTGCACAATCTCGTTCAAACTTATTCCTCCTAACATGCAAACAACCCAGTTTTTTGACTATTTCTTACTTATTTTCTCAAATTTTGACTACTTTTTACGCACTTAGTCGCCAAGCACTTTTAAACTTACTTGCTTGCTGACTTCTTTTTATAAAATTTCCGTCATGATTGATTCTAATAAGCTTTCATGCATATGTAAAAAAAGTTTTTGCCTTTATGGAGTCAGTTTAAGCTTCATGGGTTTTGGTAACATTTGAGGCATTTTTTCTTCCAATATTTTGGCAAGATTGGCAAATTTTGGAATAGACTTGATTCTATTGAAGACAGATTTCTTCTGATTTTCTGAAAGAGTCAAACAAAAGAGTACCAAAACAAGTATTTTCACTATTTTATCAGGATCACCTATTGTGCTACAAAGCTATAATGCCCTTTAGAGGATTCTTTTGTCAGGAATCTCCTCCCCATGACCTCCAACCCCGCTAATAATCATTTGCTAGACCTAACCAATTTAAGGCAGCTTTTCCTACTTGGAAAGTTTAGTGATGTGATCAATGATTTAGATTTGCTACTAGTAGCTTTTAACTTTTTTGTTGAATTAAGGTATATCTCTTATAATCTTTTTGAGATCTAAGGAAGCAATGTTGCCGTTGGTTTTGTCCTGAGATAGCTGGGCAGCTTTGTTGGAGGTTTTAAACTCCTTAAAATCAGGCTAGATCATGGTTGGAACTTTGGCAATATGCAGATACTTATATTGTGAGAAAATGGAATCATCATAGTTAAAATTGATAGTCTTTTGTGTCTTTAACAGAATCTCTTTATTCTCAAAGTCAACCTTGAATATGTCCGAAATCATGTTTATGTAATAGAAGTTGCGTACTAAAGGACTGATTAAATCTGACCTCCTATCCAACAGCAACAAACTCAGTGTTTTTTGCTCATTTTGATGTTATTTAGTCTCTTAAACGATCTCTAACTACCTTTCTTTAGCTATGCTTTGGTATTTTGCTGACATTTCTTCAACAAGTTTTTGCATGTATTTGGTGTTACTAAAGTAAATTTTGAGCCTAAAATGATTATCGAATCCGCTAACAAGTGCCTCCAATATCCTGCCAGAAAGCAGCTGTGGAGCAATAGCAGGCTACCCTTTGATACATGAAGCAAAAAGATTACTCTCAGCACATATCATTGAGATATTATTCGAAGGATACTTGACATTTAGAATAAGTTCTCCGAAAAAGGCCAATCTCTACATTATCAGCTTTTCGTCTGCTACTCTCTTCATGATATCTTTTGTAATCTACTCGCACAGCAAGATGTTAATGGAGTGGTAGATGGGCCCGTTTCTGAAATCCTCGGCAATGGTACTCAGTGACTGCTAGCTAATGAAATACAAGCCAACAAATTTCAGCTCAGGCTTCTTCTTCAATGAGACCTTTGTGATGTTCTTGACGCCGAGGGAAAAGAACTAAACGACGATTGAATTCAGAAGAGGAGTGGTGAATTCGTCGATTATGAGCATGATATCGATACACTTTTTGTTGGCTTCAATGCTTTTTATCTGCTTTATTAAATTCACGATTCGCTTTTTACAGTTCTGACGCATTATAAATAATAATCAAATCAACCATTTACTCACCTGTTTCCTATAAAACCGAAATCACTCACAAGATTATCGATAAAGTATCGAATGTTGTTAGAATTGGAGTTCACATTTTCTAAGATTTGAGAAGCTTTCTTGAAAATATAATCGATTGGTACTTTGTTTTTGCAGATTTGGTCCCTTCTCTCACTTAGGTCATCTTCTAGCCTCCAGAATATGCATTAATGATGCTAAATAATGATAAAATTAGTTATAAAAGGTATTCAATCATCAATTTCAATAACTTACATATATTGCGAAGTCTTAGTCCTCGGTACAGTTTATACCTTAACCTATTGCCTCTATTAATTTGTCGCTTAGGTCAACTTATCGCTATTATCTCCATTCGGATCATTCCTATCTTCATGCTAATTTTCCTGCTTTACCTCGTGATGCTAACTCTATAGCAGATTTGGCAAAACTTCACTAGACTAGTTCCTATGTTCTCTCTTGAAAGGAATGGTGGCTTCTAGCTTAGGAATCTAGCTGAAACTGTCTTCGTTTTCAGATAGAAGTGAAACTTCGTTGAAAGAGTTATCTCTGGAAGGGACCAGCTAGTTCAGACGGTTGATTATGTTTGTGAGCCCTGTTACTGTTATTTTGTTTGAAATGTAAAATTTCAGCAACTTGTTCTTTATTGCAGCTGCTCTTGGAGCTTATAACTTTTTTAGGAGCTGATTGTAGTCTTTGAAAAGTATTTGTGATGCATTTTTCAGGTATTTCTCTTTAGAAAGCACAATTTTTTTTATTGATTTCTTAAGTACATATTTAAGCAATGACTTTATTGAATTTTTTGTCCATTTTTCGCTCATTCCAAATTTCTCACAAAGCTCACGATTAGCTTTGGCTATCTAGTTGTGTTTCAAGTAGGCTTCAATAACTTCGGTTTATTACATCTTGGTGTAGCCTGCAACAGGAATCATACATTCTCGCTCGTTGATTCTGCGGTGCGGAGGAGTCTAGGTTTCTTCCTATTCGTTGATTACCTCCAAAACATCGATAAAAGGGCTTTTGACTATCTGCAACAGTCTTTTATATAGCCTCAAAGACTATTCATAGCTAATCTAGACATGCTTTTGCTCATAGTGCCTTAAGATGAATTTGAAGTAAGTCTAAAGCTAACTGAAATGTTTGTGTCCTAGCCATTCTCTAACCTTTAAAAGTTGCGATTTTAGTGACCTTTTCTGATCAGTACTCAGATGCTAGATTTGTATGTTGCACTCATATCTTAGAAACTTTTGGATTTAGTTGATGGTCTGATTGTTAATAGTATCCAAGTATGCCCTGTATCTTTGAGGGGACATGTCTGGAAAAAAATTGCGTACCAGTGAATAATTTACCCCAGTTTCTCTAAAAAGCATGGCAACCAACCTAATTTCTTCATATTTCCATTGCTTCTCCTCGTTGCTGAGTCCAATCGAAGGAATGTTTTCTCTCAACTCCCTGGCATCCCTATTAAAATGAGTAATTCTAGTCCTCTGATGAGGGACAGGAGGCTAGTTCTCCTGTCGATTGTTTCTCAAGTTATCCTAATGACCTTACTCTCCTCTAAATTGGTGATGACGTAAATTACCAGATTGCTGCAAGTATTGAACATGCTGTGTGAGAGAAAACAGTATTTCGTCAATCGTGTATTCTTCGAACCTTCTCTTGAGAAAATTCAAAGTAATCTACAATTCCGAAGTGGTCAGCTATTATGGGGCTGTCGATCTTCGGTTGCCTTGGGCATTTCTAGTCCTATTTGGGTACATACCTGAAAGATTTGGCTTGTTGATTATTACCTCGATGTAAGCTCCATTTAAGATGAGTAAGATTATAAAAACGAGCAAAAGAATCAACAACTCCTCTTCGGCTTAACTCTGCCTCTTAAAAAACTTGCAGCTTAGTCAAGACTAAGAACTCAAAATTTATAAGTCTAATCAGCATCAATCACTTTCAAGGTAGCCTTGTTATTGTGGTCGAAATTGACTTTGGAGCAATGGAGTTTAAGCCGCCTTGATTGACCACACTCCCATCTGGCCGCTTGACTTGCAAAAAGTTGTTTTACCACACCTTGCTCCAAGCGCAAATCTCGACCTTCTGAGTTCCTGGCTGAGTGGCGGAGTCATAAGTGAAGCAATAGTTGATTCCAGCCACCACTTGCTACCTATAGCTGTAAAGTTTGAGGCCCTTCACCTCAGGAACATTATTTCTGATGAACTGATTGATTCGGCTATGCTCTGCATCAAGGCTATTTTCATCCAAGACTGGTGTGCCCTCATTAAATCCTCCGACTCTGATCGCACCTACAGTGTTAACATGGCTTTGCTGAGCTAGAGTGAGAGATAGTGTTGAAACTGTCAAGATTGTGAGCAACATAAGTGTCTTCATTAGTTTAATTATAATTTAAGCCTTAGCGTAGATTTAAAATGTCAGGTTTTTAGCAGAAAAAAATAGGTTTATTTACTGCTTAAACTAGGCGCAAATTCATTCACAATTTTCATTTTAGACAATCGCGAAAATAAAAACCCCCAATAATACGAATGATTGGATATAATCGATTTACTTCTTGAATGAGCCACAACAAAAATAAAGATACCCTCAGTCATATCAAAAGCTTGACCAGCTAATAGTTAAAAGTCCTCTTAGCTAAGTTAGAACATGAGCACGATATTTTGTAAGCCAAAAACGAAGAACTCACCATTCAAGTACCATTAGTGATATGCCAGATATCAGATCTAAGAAACGCAGTGAAGTGCGTTGAATCTTAGCGAAAGGATACTGTGGCCTTTGAGCTGTAGAAGAAGGTAAAGTTGGTTTAACTCAGAAAAAGCTGTAAGACAAGATAGAGTCACTAGAAAAAGGCATAAAATATGCGACCAAAAACCATCCTTACTAAGCAATGCAGGCCTTCAAAGTACTAATGTAATGATCTCTGTTATTTCCAATTAATAATCCATTGAATCCCTGTATTTAGTTAACTCTGTATTAACCTAATTCTTGTATTTAACTTTATTAACGTAAATTTTATATAAAGCCAGCCATGTTCGATATGCTTGATGGTAAAAATGACAACATTTAGATGATCTCGACCTAGGGTATATCCCTACTGCCATCAATAACAATAGTCGCTCTGGGAATATGAAGTAATTGCTGTATCATGTAGAAAAATTACCAAGAAGGAACCCAAAGCTGCGCCCAAGCAGCCTGAGAAAAAACAGAATAATAACAAAAGTAATGAGTTTGATGATTTTTTTGATGATGTGCTGGAAAAGGAAGCTAAGTTTTTGACCGTAGCTAACGATAAAAAGCCAACTGCTGGGAATCAAAAAGGTAAAGACGATAGCTTAGAGTTATATTTTGACGACCCTCAGCCAAAAAGTCTGTAAAAAAACAAATTAACTATCAAATAATAAGCTCCAATCACTACTCATCCCAAAAAGACTTCATTCAAATTGTAAGCCTCAGACTAAATCATTTCTGAAGATTTCAATTTTAGCAATAGCTTTGGCAAACCTCAAATTCCCATAAAAGTAGAAAAAATTGAAAAAGTAGAGGAACCAAATTTTGTTTCCACTCGCCACATGAAGCCTCCAATTAAGAAGAAAGACAGTCAAACAAATCTCCCAATGAATAATCTATCACTTTCCATACCCTAATAGTAGCCTAAACTGATTCTTTCTACTCAGAAGAATGATGATTAGATTATTAGACCTCCACCTAGGCTGATGAACAGAAAACCTTCCACTTAAAAGCTTGAAGACCTGAATCTAAATGTTCGTTCTGAAACCTTAAGCTTGCCTCAAGAGAAAAAAGATACCAAAAAAGACTAGTCTTTGAAGAATGTTAGCAAAGGGCTCTCTTTGACCTTTTAATAGCCCAAAATTTAAAAGAAGGAATAAAAGGCACATTTTTCATTCAGTAAAGATTTAAGAACAGAGCCTTAGAAAAAAATATAAAACTCTTTCAGATCGTTCTAAAATGAAACAAAACCCATATAAAAACCAAAACAGTAATAGAAAAAGCAATCTTTGCTCAAAGGATTGGACATGAACGTTGACCAAAGCGTAACATGGAAAGAATCTCCTGCTCCAAGTCATATAACTACACAAAAAGTGATAACTTAGGACTACTAGAAGCAAATGCAGCACACGAAATCCACATTCCAGAAGCAAATCGATTTTTTACAATAGAATCTTTAAAAGCAGATTAATTTAAATCGCTAAACCAGAGAGAAAGTTATCAGCTAGTCCAACAAAATGATTGATGATTAACGAGCTAGAAGCAAGAGAGTTCATGACTAGGAAATCAAAAGGATGAAAGATTTGTTTTAGTGGGAAAAAAATAAAATTGAACAGCACTATCAAAGCTAAATATAAGCTCTAAAGCATAGTCTGTAGATGGCCAATAGGAGTAATCAGCAAGCAAACCAAAAATCTTTTAGTAATACTAAGGAAGATCTGAGCTATCTATAGATGTAACTAAAAAGCCATAAGAAAATTTTACAGGACAGAGAAAAAATACTCTAAAAGCGCTAACTAGACTTGGAATAAAGATAGATCGAACTAAATAGGCGCAAAAAGAAGTAAGAGTAAAGATTGAGGTAAGAAGAGAAAAGAATTTTGGAATTGTAAGCTAGGTACAAGAAGCAGTTCTTTTAAGACAAAAAGCTGCTTTAGCAATAAAAGCAGCAAATGGCTGTTGAACTGGCCAACCTGGAGCTGGAAATCATAGGCAAAAAGGAAAAGGCCTAGTCTGGGCTAAGAGAAAACAAACTCACCAGAGAGGCCATTGAAAATGAGAGGACTTAGCTGCGCTTGACGAATGCGTAAGTGATGAGCAAATACCGGGCGAAGATGTAAGACCTCTAACAGTAAAGAGAAAGAGTAAGGAACATCGAGCAGGAGCTAATAAAAAAATTGAGAGTAGTCTAAAACAAAAGCAGGGAACTCACAATGAATAAAACCAATATGACTATGTGCCAAAAGAAGTAAAACAACTGGACGGACAACAAAAACAAATCTTTCAACCATCCCCGAGCCATCTCTGTTTAGAAACACTCAGCCAATGAGAGATCAACAGGGAATATCAAGGACACGAAGTAGAGGTTTAACCAGCTGGAAGGAAACACCAAGGATAAGATTGCTATCGCCGTCCGCGAGAACAAAGGCTTCAACCTGGACAACTATATGATGACTGTAGACCAATACAACAAGCTGCGGGCAAATGTTTTTTGATTTGATTGTATTGACAAAAAATAGAGATTATCAATCACTTCTGTTCAGATCTGCCTGAAACCAGAGGTTTGGGCACCTTCTTCTTAACTTTGTTTGCCTTACCAACATCTAGACGAGGTAGATATATCTTTTACAGCTACTTTTGCTTCTGGCTTCTCCTCTGCTGCATCAGAATCTCATCGTAATCTAAGTTACGGTCGCTTTGGTACCTTTGAAGTTTGCTGGGTTCGCCTTATTGGCGTTATTGGTTTTAGAATTCGTCGTATGCATCTTCAAGATCTTCAATATACATGGCTCCGTCTACTCCTTATTTGGCATCTTTGGCCATTTTAGGCTTAGTTGGAGCATTACTTGATTTTTCGTTCTCAATTCGTTTGTTTGGTTCATCGAATCGGCTTGGACCTACGTCGTTATCAAAGCCTATAAACTCTCCTTTTAGAGTTTAGACGTCTCCACCTTAGGATTCAATGTACTAAATACGGTCTTAGTTGTTCATGAGCCTATTGGGACCGATTCGATTAGGATCCTTGGAGGGTGGCAACTTGGTTTGTACTGAATCACCAATTTACGGCAATCTTTGTGTCACATAACTGCTGGAAGGAGGTAGATCATCTTTTTACACTTGTTTTAAAGTGTTGCCTCTTCGGAACTGGTCAGCCAAACCAGGGTCATCGTTGTCTCCACTCTAAAGTGAATTCAAAAATTTGTCATTTAAGGCTTCTCTGCCTTTTTTGAATTGCTGGTCACTGCGATTGTTCAATGTCCGAATCCCACTCAATCTCAGCTCTTAGAGCTCACTAAGTTACAGCTGTTCTGAGCGATTTCTCGGTATGGTGGTCTAATGAAACACAGGCAGCTATGGCTCCTTTTATTAATCAAAGCTTATTCTTCTGCCCCTTCCGAGTTCGGTGTCATTCTAATGCTGGACGAATATTTGAGTGTCTTTTTTGTAACGAGCGCTTCTCTCTATTCTTTCATTTTTTCTCAGACTTTTAACGAGGTTTTTTGATTTCGTATTACTTGACATTGGTACTCCTTTGTTTTTCATTTTGGATGCAAGATTTTTATTGTCATAATCATTGGAATTTTTTTCCTCATCCTCTTATTCAATGATATCTAGATACTGCAGATAATCGTCAATCGCGATTTTCTTAGCTTTCAGCATATTAATAGCATCCTTGATTTCCCCTGCCTTTTCCCTCTCCTTCTCAGACAGCTTACTAAGATTGTCCTCACCCGAGGCCAACAGCGCATCCAGTTTCTCCTTCTTTCTCTCGTTTTTGCTCAAGTCATCCAACTTGAGCTCAGAGTTCTCCCCATGCCTTTCTGAGAGCAAAGCCGTGCTGATAGCATCCACTTCATTGATCACCCTCGCCTTTTACCTCTATAACTCGTTTAGCTTGCTTTAGATGTTGTCTTTAAGCTTCTGCTTCTACCTATGCTCCCTTTCCTCTACCTACCTCTTCATTCTCTAGCTCTCTGACACTCCATATCTGTTGCTGAATTTATTGTTGGGGTTTTTGGATTTGATCGGCAGCATGCTATCACCTGATTCCTCTACGAATTGTATCTCCTAGACGTCTATCCCTTCGATCCTTTTCTTCTTGAAGATTCCAGAAGACATGCCAGTGATGTCATTCAAACTTATCCGATTGTTATCGTCATCGTGGTTGTCTAAGGGTACGTTGGTGAGATTGTTCTCTTCTCCGATCGGGTTCTTGTAGTTGGGATTCCGCTTAGATAGAGGGTTCTCCTTGGGATCATTATTCCGAATGGAAGAGCTATACTTGTACTTGTCCCTATAGCTGCCCCTCCTCTCCTCTTTTTCAAAGTGATTGATATCTTACTAAACAGGGTCGTGCTAAAACTCATCCTCCATGTCGTTTCTTTTGAGTCCAGATATGTTCTCATAATCCTCCGGGTTTCTTTTGGTAGCCACGATCGAAAGGACGCAAGACACAACCGTGACAACTATCAGATCGATTGACTGCATGAAGATGATGCTGCCTGCTTTGTAGGACTGGGTATCGTAGCCGGCCACCGCAGCCCCTCCGATTGCGATGATACTGGCCAATATCGATGCATATCTGATGAAGTTGAGGGGAGTCAACTTATTCACTATGCTGACTTTGTAGATGCAGTGGTTGGCTTAGAACAAGTTGGAGAATAGGATGTCCAGCCATTTATGGGAGAAGACTATGCTTATCCCCACGAAAAAGTATGTCATCGAAAGACTGCACCTCGTCTTTCTAAGTTTCCTCTTCAGACTCTAGAACTTGTCATCCACCCACACATACTTTTTGAAGAAGTACAATGAAATGCAGTTGAGGATCAGTGTTATCACAAAGGCTGCGATCACTACTATCATCCCCGTTTTAGAGAGCACTCCTGCAGTTGAATCAGTAATGACCACTACTATGAAAATAAACCAAGCGATGAGCTCACACAGCCCTCCGAATGCTGATAAACAACCCCAGACGATGGTTGATTGGAAGGTGCACTTTGAAATCAAGCTCACACTGCCCAGAATAAACAGACTGATCGTTACAGGCATTGGAACTACCTTCGAAGAGATTTGGCTACTAGTCCCATTCGTACTATTGGTATTGTTCGAGTTGCTGCTATTACTAATGCAGAAGCTGTTGTTCAGTATCAGAGGGGGCGTACAATTCGAAACACATTTGCTAGCCTAAACGTAAGGGGTTTAGGTGGGACAACTGCTCACACAGCCGCTACTCAGATCGCTATTCACCACCAAGTAGTAAATACTTTGGCAGGTGGTGCACACCGTGGAGTTACTGCAAACCGAACACCCCGAAGGACAAGATATGCAAGTATTTAGACTGCCAGTGGTCCCCGAAGGACAAGTACTATAGCAGATGTTATTATACAAGTAATTGGCCGTAGTGCTGCAGATGGTGCAGCCGGAAGCAGTACAATTGTTGCAGTTGGTGGGACAGGCAATGCAATTGGAGTTGTTGACGTAGTATCCAGCGCCGCAGGAGGTGGCGCAGGCAGAGTTGAGCAAGAGGAGTCCAGTGAGACAGCTTGTGCAGGTGTTGATAGTGAGGGCACAGGTGTTGCAGGCTGTGTAGTTGCAGGTGCAGAGGGTGGAGCTCACCTTCACTGTCCCGTTTGGACAGCTCTGAGCGCAGGTGCCAGGAGCCAGCAGAAAGTAATCACTGGCACAGGTGGTGCAGTTGGAGGCCGACCCAGAACAGGCACTGCAGTTGGTAATACACTTCTCGCAGGCCCAAGTGGAGTTATTGGGGAAGTAGCCAGTCAGTCCATTGCAGTTGGCAGCACAGGTATTGGCGTTGAGATAGGTGCCGTTGTTGCAAGACTGGCAAGTAGATGAGGTGTTGACGCAAGTCGCGCAAGGACTGCTGCACTGCATGCACACGCTTGAGGAGTTGAAGTAGCCGGTGGGGCAGCTGGCGTTGCAGGTTGTGTTGATGCGGACGGTGGGGGCGATGCAGCTGGTGCAGTTGGTGGAGCTGATTGTGCAACTGTAGCAGGGAGCTGTGCATGGTTGGCAGATGTTGGAAGAGTTGAAGTATTGCACCCCACAAGTAATTACGCACCCGTCTGTGCTCTACAGCATATTGTACCCACCGAAGTTCCATGTTGTGTCCACCCCGTCGCCCAGACGGTAGCAGCTGAGGCATAAACCTGCGCTTGAGCAGGTTTTGCAGTGGAGGCTGCTGGTGTTGGGACAGGCGAGAGTAAAAGAAGCAGTGTTGGAAGTCGAATTAGTGGAAGAGTCGATGCTGAAATTAGCTTTGGTGTAGGTATTGAAGGTTAGCAAGCTGTAGGTATCAGCCCAGTTCTTGGTCGAAACGTAGGCGGTCGAAGCCAGCGTGAAGGAGATATTGGTGACCGAGGGAAAGGCAGTGCCAGTCTTATCGTCAACTCTGATTTTATACGAATCGCCGTTATAGTTGGAACAGAAGACGTTGCTATTCGTACATAGCGACCCCGTCATCGTGCCAATCGTGGCCAAATTACTAACTACAACGGCTGTGGTCTGAAAGGTCCAATCGCTGCTCGGAATATTCACCACTACGTAGTCTCCAGTTATCAGCAGATTGGAGGGTTGGAAGGAGAGGGTGAAAGAAGTTGCCACGTCCAACCTTGCAGAACTGATGCCATTGTCATTGATGGCCAGTTTGGCATTGTTGATGAGGTTGGGTTTGGTATTGGGCGCTGGCAAAAAAGTAGAAGTGCTGATCACGTAGTTGGTGCCTGCTGAAACCTCAAGCGTAGTGACGGTGATGCTGCCGGGTTGGTCCATGGATCGCGTGAGAGTAATGCTGGACACAGTAACAGACAGGACAGTGCCAGAAGTGAAGGTGCTGCCCACTGTCACATACAATAGTTTGGTGTTGGTCAGATCTTTGCTGCAGGCGACAGTGGTGGCGTTGAGTTTGCAGGTCACTGAGGAACTATAGAGGAGCTGAGTAGTGACGTTGTTGGTGAGTTGTAGCTCGATTGAGATTAGATCGGTGGGGTTGAGGAGCGAAGTGGTTTTGATGCTGAATAGGTAGCTAATGGTGTTGCCATTGATAGTGTTGGTATTGGCATCGGAGGCCACCAGTGAGGTATCAGGCGCGTTGTTGTTGATGGAGGTGGCGGCTGGGTTGGATTGCTCGACTTGGTAGCCATCGGAAGTGTAGGTGAGGAGTTGTAGGTTGATGGGTTTGTAGGAATAGTAGTTGAGGATATTGCTGACGACGATGGTGAAGACAGTATTGGCAGGGATGGTGGTAGCATTGGAGAAGGTGAGGGTGAGCGTGGTAGCTGTGGAGTTGGTGGTGCTGGTGACGGGCAGTGATTGGTTGGTGGCGTTGGTACTGAGCACATAGGATGCGGTTGCGCCTGCCGACAGCTGCATATAGTTGGACATGACGATGTAGATGATACCAGTGGCCGGAAACGACGTGTAGACTTTATAGCTGAAGGTGTAGGTGGTGTATTTGAGGTTGGTAGTATCCGCCCGGGCCACGCTGAAGTAGCCGTTCGGGATGGTTACTGAAGAGGGAGACAGAGTTAGGCTGAAGCCAGTGCTGTCATCCACCGGGTTGACTGTCTCGTTCAGCCCGTAGTAGGTCTGGTAAAAGATGGAGCCAGTGGTCTTGGTTACGGCCGGGTTGGTTATGCCCGACACGTTTAGCGTGATAGTCGTGCTCCCAGGCAATGTGGTGGTGGAGATGTTTGAAATCGATATGGCTTGACCGGAGGCACTGCAGCCGATCACGCTGGAAAGAGAACTGCTGACGGACAGACTCACGCTCACTGAACACGCACCACTTGCGATGGTTATGTTGGTGGGGACGGTTACCACAACCACTGCGCCCACGCCCAGAGGGTTCTTGGTTTGCATAGTGAAGGAGTAGGTGGTGGAGGTGAGGACTAGAGTGCTGGCAGGGGTGAAAGCTGCGGCTGTGAGTGTGTTGGGCAAAACGGTGATAGTAGCCGAGTTGGAAGAGTAGGAGCTGCCGCTTCTGAAAAACTGGACTGTGATAGTTTTGGTGCCACTGTTGACAACAGAATTCAAGAAGATGCCCGAACTTATAGAAGTTGCCGTGTTGAGTGCGATGGTAGTGGAGGGGGCATTGCCAGGGAACAAGACCCCATTGCTGGAGTTGCTGCAGGTCAAGGCATTGCCTCCCGTAACGTTGGTCGAAACTGCAATAGAAAGGCAGTAGACCAGCAGATAGGTGGTGCTGGAACTCGACACCTGCACGCTTATGGTGTCAGTTGCGAAGTTTATGAGGGTGGGGGATTTGAAGTCTACCAACACACTCGCTTTGGTTGCACCCACCTTCAGCGTCCCTGTGCTGTAAACAGTGAGGCTGGGCGTGGGATAATCCGTAATGCCACTGATGGAGCAAATCTTCTAATCAATCTTATTTTGATAGCTAGTCGATGCATAGGTAAGTATAGTGATCGAATAGTTGCCAGAGGCCGTTGTTGGAGGGTTGAGGAACGACGACAACGTGAAGTTGAGAGTCGTGGCGGCCGGAACCGCAGCTTTAAAGAAATTGGAAAACGCGTAGTAGACCCCGACCGATGAGGTCAGCGCAGTAGTATTGATGAATGCCGCACTAGTGGTGGTACTAATGGCCAAATTGGTGGGAGTGGAGCCAGGCGTGAAGCCATTGAAGGTCAGCTGCAGAGACCCCCCAGTAGGCACTGGATTCTTATTGACGATGCTGAAAGTAACCGCACTGTAAGAATTGGCGTAGCTGGGGGAATAGGTCATACTGCAGGAACTCAGCGTATCCGGCTGCAGACTGTTAATCGTACCCACCACGCTCGTGAAGCTGCCGCCCCCGTTGGGCACGAAACTGAGGGTCACGTCGAAGTTGGAGACATACGAAGGGTTCTTTATGGAACTGATGTTCAGATACATCTGCACTCCCATGGCCGCACTCCACTTGAAACTGATGGAGGAACTTGAACTGGCGGAACAGTTGTAGAGGATGCTGCTGTCCGTGCTATCGTAGCAGCCGGTGACCCCCGAACTGTTGGTGAAGGTGTAGACGGAGGAGTCGAAGGCAAGGGTGGCGGTGCCGGGCAGGATGCTGGTGTCGCCGATGTTGAGGGTGAAGACGTAGGTGGCAAGCTGGTTGATGGTGTTGAGGGAGGGGTAGACGGTGATCTGGGGGATGGACTGCGCGATTATTATGAGGGCCGCGAGTGCCAGCCACTCCACTATTGCTCTCATTACGATTATATAATCGATTCAAATTAATCACCCAACTCCATTATAATTATCCTGGAACGAAGCACCGAAAAAATCAAAGTTTTAAAGTTAGCTGCAACAACAACCGACTCCGATTAGTGTGTGGGGATGTCCCAGACTGCAGTTTAAAGATTGAAAGGGGGTGGGTTGTTTTAATTCGAGATCCGTACTGAAACCATATACGGCAATCGAATTATAATCGGGTAGCTGTCCCACCTGTCTGGGAGGGGTATGGCTGGCCGCCCGGCTGCTCTGGGTGATTGAGGGGTGGATGTGGTGCAAATCTAGTGCGCTAATGCTGAGAATATTGAATTTTGTTTTACGCGTCAAATTTACGACAACTATAGTGTTTTATTTGGATCGAAGTTAATCCGGCTCAAATTTTTGCGAGACACGCAACCTGCAGCCAATACAGCCTTTTACTTGGGTTTATCGTTGCTTATGGTCCTAAAAATGGACAACGGTCAATATTAAAAAGATTGAGGAAGCTGGAGTAAAAAAAAGTATGAATGTTCAAATCAAGCGAACTATTTCAATCCCCTCGGTAGTGAGTTCTTCGGCATCGGTTTCCTATATCTGGTTGTTGGTCCTGCCCAGATTAATTTCGGCAATTTTCTATATCAGCTCCTATCTCTAGTTGCCATGGATGAAGACGTTGTGCTTGCGGGCGCGGACACGTTGGGGCAGTGAAATCTATTTGTCCTCTAGGGTTTTGCTGCTCTCTGGGTTTTACTTGGGCTGTTGCATTATTGGCAATGAATAATTTTATAGAGATTATCTCGCCCTGCGATTTATAGCCCACATAGGCTACTTCCAAGTAACAGTTTTTGAGGTTTGAGCAGGTTTGAAGACTTGCTTCCCATGCGCATCTGAAGTTTAGCAGCCGCAGACTATTATTTTCCACTTTTAAAACGACTTATGCAAGTAGCTCTACTTTTCATGAACGGAACTTTTAGTCTGTTCAGATGCTAGAGGTGGGAGATGCTTAAGCGGAGGTCCCACGCATCAGCAAAAGCTACTCTGAGTGCCCTTTCATGCGAATATAGGTGCTGACCATTTGAGCTGATTAAGCAGTCCAAGGGTGAATGTTTCGCGTTCAAAACGTGGCAGCTAGGCTTTTGGTTCCCACTAGATCTCCAGACCAGCAAACAATCAGAAACCCCTTCTACTAAGACCTCAGGATGACCCAGATCATCGATCTGCGATGCAGTTCAAGTTTAACAAGGTTGGAAAGCGGGAAACGACTGCAGAAGCACTGGGCGAGCAGCCAGAGACAACCAAGACTGCAGTCTGCGACAAATCACAAGGAAAACCAGAATTGGTCTGTACTTATTTTATAGCTTATGCCAAAAAACGAGGCTATATTAATCCTACCCACTACGGCATAAAGTCCCAACTATATCCCATCACCCTAGAATCAGCTGCCACTCAAGCTCAATCCCTCAGATAATATTGGTGAGTCTTATATTACTTCAAACCATCAATAGCCGTTCTCCTGGTCCGCCTCTTCCTCGTAGCGGGAGTGAGGCGTGCTGCTTTTGGGCTGAAACTCAAGCTGGTTTTCCTAGCTCGCCTCGTTTTTAGACTTGATGGAGATGTTGGTCTCGATGGCCTTGATGATTTCTTTCCAGTTGAGCGCAATCTCAAAGTCAGTGCGCAGCTGCAGATCCTTGTACTTGGAGAACATGCTGTTGTACCCATCCTTCAGCTTCTCCGCGTCGATCTGGAAGATCTTCTTCACTACACCTGGGTGCCCTGCTCCGTTTAGAGCCTGCTGCAGTAGCCCCACCTAATCTTTGAGCTTCTCCATCTCCGATTTGGCCTTGCTGACCTATTCAAAGCCCAAAGTCGAGAGCAGGTGATTACGCATAATGGCGACCCAGTCTTCAATGGCCCTGATGAGATCTTTGCGCATGGTTTCTATCTTGTCCAGGACCTGTTTTTTGATACCCTCCAAATCGAGCAGATTCGGGTTCTGGGAATTCATAACTGAAATGATGTGCTATATTTTGTTGTCCATGTCGGTGCGTAGCTGCTTGATGCTCATTATTTTGGGGATTATGTTGGCCTCCCGGTGCATCTACAGGTGCTCCCCGATGCACTCCGAACACAGCAGTTCCACGCATTCCAGACACATGTGCCGCACGATTTCAGTAGGGTGGGACTCGCAGTTGTTGGAGGACAGGGAGGGAGACTCTCGGATGGTGCTTGAGGAGGGGAGGAAAGATCGTGAACTGGTATGAGGGTAGGGCGAAGTGCCATGGAGACTGGTGTACTTCTTGTTTAAAAAGTTCATTTTCTTTATAAAATATAGCTTACTAACAGGAGGAATGGGAAGCGAAAGCTCGAGCTCTCACTAGAGATTTTATAATCGCTATGCGTTCGTGCAGGCAGTCAACGACCGCAACTTCGGTATGGTCAAAGTCTACAGAAAAAAGGAGATGAACTTTGACTACGTCATGGTTTTCGAACGCACCTATTCTCCCACCCAGCTCGCAATCGTGAAAAGTCAGCTCTAACGCATCAAGAACAAGTACAGCCTGCAGGAATAGCCCTTGTTTTTGAAAATCCTGAGCGTAGAGTAGCTCACGGGTATATTTGAAAATATGCAGGAAACGGCTGTGGAGGCCATGTGCTGAGAATATACCTCTAGTACCTCAATTTCACCTTGAAGGATGCCATAAACAGTCGCAAAGAGACCAGGCAGCCCTTCACCTCGGACTAAATCATGTACATCATGCACAGCGCCATCGCCGCCTATACTTTCCTCAAAAGTAATGCTGGGTTTATTGAGGCTTGAACGCAAACTATCTCACTGTCCACCCCGACTCCATCTACATCAACACCGATGGGTTACTAAGATTTAATCCTACCAGAATAGAGAAGGTCTAAACTGAAAATGTCGATTGCCAGTGCCTCAACACTTCCAACTAGGTCCACTTCTAGAAAACCTAACGCCAGTTCCTCATCTAGATCAAGAGTACCCTGCTTGACCTCGTTTAGATTTGCCCTCAGAACGACTAGAATTTCAAGAGGAACTATGAGATCCTGGCAAGGATCAACCACTCACGCACACTCCAGCAGGTAATCTCTCATCTTTGGACCCCCGAAGTTGATACACTGCTGCCTGGCAAAAAGCTTGAAACCACAGATTTATCCTCAGGAGGTGGGAGAGACGGCATTTTTGGGCAGTCCATGGCCAAATCTAAAATTAGTCTGCGGGATTCAGGCCCTAGATATGGTTGATCCATTTATTACTTTTGAGCTATAGTCTAATAATTAATTTGAGTGTCAATCATGGGACTCTTTGGCAACAAAGATGGCAAAACAGGCAAGGATACAAATGGGCCAAAAGAACCCTCAACTCCTGAGCAGAAGTAAGATATCTATGAAACTAAGATCGAACGAGGTCGGCAAAAGCCAGCTAACTAGTTCATAATCCCTGCAATTTAAAAACGTTTTTGAAGAAATCGCCGCACCTTTTAGCGGAGTCTATGATTCCTTCAAGCAGCAAACTAATTAGTTGCTCGATTCTCCTCAACTACAAGAAGTATGTATTCTCATAAGATTAGGCAAGACGCTGGCGTCAAGAATTCGCAGATGGATTCTGTCATCCCCTAGCAGATATCTATCGCTCTGTTCCCTAAAACGTGACCAAATTCAAGTACAGTGCGTTCGGCGCATATTCATTCAGAGAGAGACTTTTCGGCTTGTAAGGGCTAACTCTGCTAATTGCCATTTATACTTTTGGCAAGAGCAAAGGCCAAATAGGAGCAGTAAACCGTTTGCTCTTCGCAACAAGAAACGCAACAGCAGGCTACCTGCTGGGAGGACTGCTGGTTGCCCCTGAGATATACAATCCTCTGATTAAGGGTGATTTGTGAAATGAATAAAAGACGCAGTATCAAGAATCATTTTCTAAACTATCTTTACATTCTCGTCAGTACCTATCGAAACTATGAGTTTTTGGATAATACGCGAAGCATGTCTGCACTTTTGTTTACTTTCTTGACGGTTTTGATCAGGAAGTTTACCGTATCTTAAGGAGACATCGTTTCAGGCGTAATCCTTCGTTATTTGCTCAACAGCATATCATTCAGTTCTCTTACTCTCTATTTCAGTTGCTTTACATCGAATCTATGCTAATCATCCTTCTTTTTCAGCATTATTTATAAGGATTCGATTTTTTCTTAGTAAAACCGGGTCAATTCCTCATTTGCGCCATCGAAGCTGTCATTCCCTTCGTTGTGGACCATCTATTACAGCATTTTCTTTTCTTGCTCCAGCTATATTTTCTCTTTCTCGTACTTTACCAATATTTTATGAGTAAAGTCCAAAGTTTGATCTTTAAATGAGAGATCCTTTTTCAACTATTCATTTTATTTGATGAGACTCTCGATTTGTTGGTCTCTTTCAGTGATCTACTCTTCAAGTTCCTTGAGCTAGTAGTCACTGTTTTGCGCCTAATTTTTAAGTTTGGCTTTCAGAGCCCTGTTTTCCCTATCCCTTTCCTCAAGCTTATGCTCAAGAATATCTATTCTATCTTGCATAGAAGTAGAATCAAATGATTATCCAGTCTATCTATACTGGCTTTAAGACGCTTTTAACCTTGACTCGAGCAAAATGATTTTGTTCTTTAGTTCTGGGATGGAATCGCTTTTCTTTCTGTAATCATTCAGCTATCGCATTGCCTTTTCAAGAGCTTATTGTTGTTGGGCTGATTGTTCTTACTTGTTTCTAGTCTATTACTAAAGTTGAGCATTGTTGTTTCTCATCTGCTGCATTTTTTTAGAAACCTAATCATATTTCTTTTTGTTTTCTTTCACTGAATTTTGAAGCTATTCTTTTTCTTTGCTGATGGCTTCAATCTACTTTTTGGCAGCTTCTAAGTCCTTCTTAGCAGTTTCAAGTTCTTTCTTGAGTTTTTATATCTATCTTTTGAGTTTTTCCCTTTAATTTTTCTAAGCTTTATCATTTTTCTCTAACTTCTAGTTGTTTTAAAGCTGCATCCTCAGCATCTTCTTTTAATCGAGCAGTTTTTAGATTTATTTGTCTTTGTCTTAAATCATTTGATGGTCAAAGTCAAGCTTGATTTTCATTTCTTCGATATTCTTCTAATTTTGTGTGATATACCTGTTTTTCTACAGATTTTATAGACTAATTTCTTTGATTTTCTCATCTTTTTTCTTGCTCTCCTCAAACAAAGACTTTATCCTCTTTTAGTTCTAGCTTACTTTTTAACTCAGCCCTGCTATCTCCTTTGATTTAGAGTTGAGATTATTTGTCAGCTTTTCTATGGATACCTCATTTTGTGTTTTTAGCTTCATTTGCTCATCTTTGAATTCATTGATTCTCTGCTACAATTCAGTGATTCTTTTTTATTTCAGCTGGATTTTCTTTTTGTTTTACTCTTCTATTTGCTTAGCTCGCGCATCTCTGTCTTACAATTTGTCTTTTAGGGCGGAAAGCTCGATTTATAGACTATTCTTTTCTTTCCTCATCTTTTATAATTCTTTGTCAAAGACCGAGTTTTTCTTGGAATTCAAAGGCGACTCATAAGGCTGTGCAGTGTAAGGGTTCCTAAAATCGTATAGCTTGCGATCAGGCTCGGTGTAAATACTCAAACTTTTATTGAGCCTCTAAATTTCCGACTAAAGATAAACAATATCTTTTTTAAGTAGGTTATTTTCCTTGATCTTCTCATCCAACTGCGCCAGTATGTTTTCAGTGGACTTTTTGTACTCCTGTATAAAGCTATTCTTATGGTTTTCGGCTTTCAAATAATTGTCATTCTGCACTTTCAGCTCTTCGATCTCCGATTCCAACCCCTTGATTTCTTACTCCAACCTCTCGATGTTTCGTTACTTCTCCTTGATTCTGCTCTAAAAGCCTCTGTTCAAAGTCTGCAGCTTGGAGTTCTCCAACTGCATGCGGTCTCTTTCTTTTTTGATTTCATTGAGCTCCTGCTCCAAAGCCTCATTGAACAGAATCTCCTCCTTCTTCTTTCCTTCCAACAGCCGCATGTAGTTATTTTGCTACTGCTTGTAATCTCGGCTGTCGTCATCCTGCCGATGCGAATAAACCATCGAGTTTTGTGAAAAGTTCTGAGAAAATTACACACATGGACCATTCATCTTCAGAAACTGGTTTTCTATGTTGTCGTTTGATTGCCATTACTTGTCTTCGTGGGGCATGTTAAAGTGGAACTAGTCATCACCCTCCTCAATTTAATTGTAGCCTTCATAAATTGTATTGTACTCTGCTCAGGTGAAAGATGACGACTGTCGTCTCCGTGCTCAGAATAGAGTAAATTAGAAAGAGTCTGCTGTTTTTATTTGTACTTGCTCATTTAAACTTATGTGATTATATAAGTATTCGATATTCAAATCAAATCATTTAAAAAACTCGAACGACGAACTTCTTGGGCAAATTTGGAAATCCAGGCTTTGTGGCTTATTTAGATCATCTGGGTCGAGAGAGGAACTTTCTAAATTGACCCAGCGAAACGGACAGGATTCGTGAGCTGTAAAAGCAACCCTTAGCGAATGTCCTACTAGTTTTTATAAGGTAGGCAATCATAGTTTCTTAAGATTTTGCATTTCGGAGGTCTAAAGGTGACTTTGCTTAGTGCCTATGAAAACTACTCATTCATGGAAGCTAGGATTTTACAATGGGAAGCATTTGAGACAGGCAGAGGAAGTGCTGCAGCTTGATGAGTTTTTAATACCTTGGTGAGGTCCCTGATGAGAGTGAGTTCTCCAGCCACAATGATACTTGTTTTGGTGTTTATGCATGCAATTTATAGTCCTGCTTTTTTGATTTACTCCAAGACAATATCTTATTTCTAAGGCTTATACTTTACAATTAGCATCCCATGAGGAGCTGTTGTATACTTTTTCATTAATTTACCTCTTAAATAGACCAACTTGAGTGCCTCATCAAGTTGAATGCTCCCAGAATTGACTAATGCTGAGTACTACCCCAATGAATGCCCTACCATCCAATCCTATGAATCAAGGTCATTATGGTACTTCGCATGCCTAAAGTGCAGGTAGTGTGAAATAACTAACAAAGGTTGAGTGATTTCGGTTTGGTTTATTACTTTGTTGCTATCAGTGGTTGCGATTTAGCTGAAATCTAAACCTAAGAGCTCCTGTGCTAATCGAAGGGTCTGTTATCTCTCCTCAGCTGGAATGGCTGAAAGCATGCCCACTTCTTGTGTACCCTGCCCCGCGAACAGAAAAAGTCTGCTATTCTTCTGAGTTGCTACAAAAGAGTAGGCAACTTTTTTAAGCATAACTAAACCTAATTATTTGTATCAAATAGATAAGGCAATCATTTTGTGTAATGCTGAAGATCAGCACGAAGCTAATTATCCAAGCCTCCTTGGTACTTGGAAGCCAAATAGTTGGAGGTCGTGAACTTGGAGTCTTCAAAGGTTGATCCTCCTGCGTAAGTTGATTGGGCTCCTTCGACCTTTGTGGAAGAAAGAGAATAGCTGAGTAGAAATAGGATTACTTGTCAGAGTAGGTGTTGCTTCCCCCAGTCCCTGATTTGATTTGGCTAAGCAAGGCTAAAAATTATGGTGAGGACTTGCCGTCGTTTTGTGGGGTGAATTTGGTTATTTCTTGCTGAGTTTAAACTTTTTTGTTGGGACTAGCATCTTGGCTGAAGGGAACATAACCTCCAAAAGTATTCACATCTTTTGTAGCTTGCTTCTCTTTGCTGGTATAATCTGTCCAGTCAAGCGTTTAGGAAACTTTAAACCCCCCATTTTGTATAGTATTTCCATTTGAGATATTTTTAGCTTCTTTTTCTGCAACTTTTCCTCCGTCTTTGAGCTCAATCGTCTGAGAAATTACTCTCTCTTGTTGAAGGCGATTATCTTCGCGTTGCTGATTTACAGATACTGACTATACGACTTGGATAGGTTGATTGTAATAGTAAGCAGCTGAACCTTGAGATAATGATGGAGTGGGATTCCCTAAAATAAGAGGTTGCTGTTGCTGTTGTTGTTGTTGCTGCTTTTGTTGCTGTTGTTGCTGTTGCTGAGGTTGCTGAGGTTGTTGCTGCTGGAAAGCAATGAATGGTTGGGTTCGTTGTTCAAAAGGGCCTTGTGTCAGCTTTTGAGGAGGCAGACACCTTTGAATAATTGGAATGGGTTGCTGCTGATTCACTTGTGCCGCAGGAGGCACAACTACGTTACTATTTGATTCAAATTTAATTTGCGAGTTGAGAATTACTGGTCTTTGGATAAAGTGTGTTAAACTTTATGCTGCTAGATTCTGGGAAGTAGTCCTGGCGAGATTCAAGCTAGTAACTGGCCGATCTAAGTCAATCTAACACTTACTTTGGAAACCAGAGCTCTGCTGAGAAGGCCCAGGTAGTAGAGATTAAGGTCTAAGCGGTTTCACCACAGAGGTGATGATCTATGGGGTTTCTGTTATCTGAGGTGCAACTGGAACTACAACGGGCTTTGCTGGGTAAACAGGGATTGGTGAATATGGCTTTGCTACTTTGGCTTACAAAGGAGCAACGCTTGGAGGATACGAAGGTATGTTTGTTTGCAAGTTTACTTGCGAATTTATGGGAGGGTTGAGGTTATTATTAAATGTTTGAAAGATGTTACTGCTAGAGATGGGTTTAGGCTCCACTGACTTATTGACGTAGGTCGATCCTGGGGCAATTTGACTTCCTTCTCTTCCTACAACGAGGGTTGGGTACGGTTGTTCAGCCTGCCTTGTGTTCTCCGAAGAGTAGCCATAGCTTTGATTAGTCCGACACCAGTTTTCGATTTGACTGGTACCAACCTCATTTATGCAGTTGAGGTGGGTAGGAATCCATCCTTCGCAGTATGTCTTTATGTATTGCTCAAACTTTAGATTGGCTTCTGCGAATGTTATCTTCTCGTGGTTGCCGACGTACCAATAGATGTTTGGATACTTCCCAGAACTTTCGTTATCTGTCACCTGATGCAGCATCTACAGAATGTCTGAAACCATTTTGGCCTATGCTACCTTGGCCCCAGTAATTTTGTTGCTTTAGAATTGAGTGCTCAGCCAAACTTTGGCCCTTCCCGCCTCAGTTATTCCCACTTGGTCCTCATCGATACTAAAAAAGCCAACTATCTCGGTTAAAGATCTATACCCGTTGAGACAGACATCATAGAGATGGAAGATATCAGGGTAAGGTATATCTTTAAGGTTGGCTAATCTGAGAGTGGTGCGTTCGACGTACAGTTTTTCTATGTAAGGACAGAGCTACTTGCATCGTGATCCATTTGGCAGGAGAAGCCTTCTTTCTTTAGTGTGTATGCATTTACGACAAAAGGGTTGGTCTTTCGCAAGTGAGCCAACTTTTAGTTGTTTTCGATGGGATCGTCTCTGATGTTGTACTGCTAAATCTTCAGTTTGGGGTTTTATTTGTTTTCGTAAATTGTGAGGCCATTAACTTGGCTCGTTATCTTGAATTTCTCTTTGAACTCTGCTTCAGTGAGATCTGAGTGGCCACTACCCATCTTCTTAATATCTTATATCCAATATTTCAATAAACTATCAATAAAAAAGTACCACACCTCAGCTTCATGCCACTGTGGCTGATTCTACCACTGTCTCAGCTGGAATTTAGCTGGAACTTCAGATTCTAAAATAACGCATTTTGTTTGAGTTATGACTCAGAAAGCTGATAACAAGTTGAAACTCTATGTTCTAGAATAGGTCTAAATTCGTCAAATTTTATTCACTTGCTCGATCTCCGCCATGAGAATCGATCGTTTTTTTATTTAGTTGTGTGGTTTAGCCTGAATTATCCCAAAATTACGCTTTGGTGGTTTTTAGTAACCTATCAATGACCGTTAGCCTACTTCTGATAAATTACTTTTTGGTCTCGACCTTGGGTTATTTTGTAGCATCTTTTAGATTTAATCCACTATTTCACCATTCACTGAGCTAAACTATCCCCAATTACCACGAGATTTCTTTCTATTATCTATCAAACGATCCAACTCCTACTTCGGTTTATTAGAATGTGATCGTTTTGATTGTCTTGAGTCCCCTATCCTCTATTCCTCTTGCTCTATTATACTCTATTTGGGACGAAATTTCGGCTTGGCCTGATGCCCCGGGATGGGACTGAAGTACTCTGTGTCTTGGGCAAAGTTTGCCAAATTAGAAATACTCAAGGTCTAATTTGGTTCAATATTGATCGGGATTTTTTTGCTTTCGGCAATCAGGCTCATCACACTGCTAGTCCCATCGAAAGTGGCATTTTCGTCTATAAGTAATTTTTCCCAAGCCTACTATTTGGCAGCAAGTTACTGATTGAATTGATCAGCAATATAAGGACTACCTTTTTGGTGCTCTCCTTTGTAAATTTAATCAAGGTACTTCATGTTATTTTGGTCCATCTTGTCTCTCAGTTATCTCTTTAGTCTTCTTATCTAATCGTCTGCCTGCTACTTCTATTTTTTGGCTTTCTCAGCTTCTCTT
>Ga0316217_10001131_pt1 | contig 35810 bp, 26 predicted proteins | sample 1anoAmetaG_FD_203633 | JGI IMG/M metagenome (GOLD analysis project Ga0316217, IMG submission 203633) | Freshwater microbial communities from Trout Bog Lake, Wisconsin, USA - 1anoA | ecosystem: Environmental > Aquatic > Freshwater > Lake > Hypolimnion/Profundal zone | place: USA: Wisconsin...
CGGTGATGCCGGTCCATCAGCAACTGCCGCACATCGCGCTCCTCTTCCGAGGGAAGCCAGATCCGCGGAAACCGCGCCTCCAGCATCAGCTTCAGAATCAGCTCCGCGTCACGCCGGTCGGTCTTCTGCTTGCGCACTTCCGCCGCCCGAATCCGGGCCGCATCGCCTACCCACAGTTCGTGCCCGCACTGGCTCAGCAGCCGCCGGAACCACTGGCACGGCGCTCCCGACTCCATGCCAACCCGCACCGCTGCGCGCTGCGAGCGGTAAAACTCCTCCGCTTGAGCGGGATGCAGCAGCTTCTTCTCTTGAATCTCACCTGTCTGGTTGTCAAAGATCGCAATCTGCTGAAAACCAGAATGGAAATCGCAGCCTATAATCACCATCGTTGGCTCCTTCTCCGGTCTTCTGCTTTCTTCGCAAAAACCAGACTACCGCCGAACGGAGCCAACGTTGTTATGAGATCAAGCGAAGCGAAGGACCCCTACTCGGCTCAAATATCCCGTGCAGCTTCAAAGTCCCCTCGGCCGGCCCTTTCGCTTCTGATCTCTCCCTACCACGCCAGCAGCACGCGCACATCGCGCACGTTGGTTCCCGTAGCTCCGGTTACCACGGAATCTCCCAAAGCCTTAAAGAACGGATAGGCGTCGAAGCCCTCCAGCGCCGCCTCTGCGCTCAGTCCCTTTTCCGCGGCGCGCGCCAGCGTGGTCCCATCCGCCACCGCTCCGGCCGCCGGACTGTTGCCGTCGATGCCGTCGGTGCCCGCGCTCAGCACGCAAATATCTTCTCCGGCGATGCGCTGCGCGCAGTACAGCGCGAACTGCTGGTTGCGTCCGCCCCTGCCCACCTGGGTTACGTTTAACGCCCCATCTACCGTCACCGTCAGCTCGCCGCCGGAAATCAAACACACCCGCGAGCAGCCCTTGCGCAACTCGCGCGCCCGCCCCAGCAAATAGTCGCCTGCCCGGACGTAATCCCAGTCATCGCAACTGTTGTCGATCTGGATGGCGAAGCCATGGCGCGCCGCCCACTCCACGGCGGCCTGGAGCGCGCCGGCGTTGGAAAGCACCGGCCACCACCGCGACCGCTCAAACACCGGGTCGTCCGGCTTCGGAGTCTCCTCCAGCCCGTGCCGCCGCAGCAGTTCGCGAACGCTCCTGGGAAGCCGCGCCAGCAGTTCGAAGCGCTCCACGATCTCATCGCATTGTTCTGCCGTCGAGTTGTCCGGCATCGTCGGTCCGCTCGCCAGCGAATCCAGCGCATTCTCCGGCACGTCGGAGATAAGGATGGAAAGCTGATGCGCTGGTGCGGCCGCCATCGCCATCCGTCCGCCCTTCACGGCGGAAAGATGTTTGCGTACCGTGTTGATCTGCGCAATCGGCGCGCCCGAGTGCACCAGCACCCGGTAGGTCTCCACCAAATCGTCGAATGGAATCTCGTCGCTGACCGGCTTTTCCACCATCGCCGATCCGCCTCCGCTGAGCAGGTAGAGGACCAGCGAGTGGCTGTTCAGCGAATCCAGCGCCCGCAGAATGGCCTCGGCGGCCAGCAGCGACTCATGGTTCGGCAGCGGATGCCCGCCCTCGAAGTAGCGGAAGCCGTACACCTGCCCCGCTGTCTCCTGACCCGCTGAGAACGCCGGTGCCGAGACAATCCCGTTCAGTTCCACTCCCGCGCCCAGCTTGTTCCGCAGCGACTCCACACTGGCGTGTGCCGCTTTGCCGATGGATACAACGAAGATGCGCGAAAACGTGCCCAGGTCGTACAGGTCGTCTCCCACCTGTAGAAGCCCGCGCTCGTAATGCAACCTGCGCCCGAACGCCCGCTCCACGCTGCACTCCTCCAGCGCGTGCAGAAAAATATCCCGCGCCGTGTCACGCATCTCGCGCTGCACGCACTCTCCGCCCGCGCCATCCTCGAGCGCTTTCATGCGCGTGATTATACGGCAGGAAGCAGCAGCGGGTCAGTCTCCGGATCGGCGACCGTCCAGCCGGGAATGATCGCGACCCATCTCGATATGGGTCCTCTTAACCGACGGGTGGCCCATATTTGCCCTCTGTTGGCAAATGTGGGGATGCAGGCCGCCTACCAAAGCCCCAGAGTTGGAAATGCGCCAACTCTGGGCCAACCGTCCTTGCCTTTGAATTGAAGTGTCATCTTGAGCGAAGCGAAAGACCCCTACGCAGCCCAAATAAGCTGTGCTGCGCCAAGGTCACTTCCGCCAGTGGTCTCTCGCCTACAAGTCTGAGGTCGCCAAAATAATGAGTGCCTTGGCGATCTATCGACCAGCAACCCCCTGCGCGACGCTATTTCAAGTCACCGAAGTAACTTGAATAGCTTGCAGCGCAGCGTACATTCTATTTGGAGCTGACCGGAGCTAACCATCGATGAAGCCACTCACTATCGGTTTCCTTTTTGCCACGATCCTAATCCCAGCATTGCTTTGTGCCCAGGATGGGATACCTCTTGGGGATGTCGCGCGGCGTTCGAGGGCCGAAAGCGAAGCTTTGCGCAAGGCAGATCCGAAATTGAAAGCACCGATTGAGATGGATGGAGCAGATCCTGCGCCCTGTGCGAAGTCCGATCCTTCGCCAGATCCAACGGGCGCAAGGGAATTCTTACATCACGGTCTCGAACTAGATCGTCAGGGGAGATATGAAGAAGCGTTGGCCGAGTACAACAAAGCTCTCCAACTGCGGCCGGATTACGCCTGGGCATACTATGACATTGGAGTTGTCAAGGACGAGCAAGGAAAGACATCTGAGGCGATTGCAGCGAACAAACACGCGCTTGCCCTGGACGAGACACATCCCTGTTACTTCGAAAATCTCGGGAAAGTGCTGCTTGATGCGAGACAATATGTTGAGGCAGAAGAGGTTCTAAGAAGGGGACACGATCTGTTTCCGGGGAATATCGGCATAATGATGAACCTTGGCAACGCCTTGGCCTGTCAACGAAAATATGAAGAGGCGATACCGTACTTCCGCAGCATTCTGGCGGTGCACCCCGAACGGGACAACGCAAGGCAGAGCCTAAGCACCTGTCTCCATCGGCTTGGCCGGGACGACGAGGCAGCAAAAGTCAAGGACGAGTGGCCCTCGTACCGTCCAGATGTCCAATATCCTCGGGAAAGGCCGGAATAGTGTCGCGATTAGCTGTTGCGAACAGGGCATGTCACTCACTAACCGAATGATGACGCGGAATGGTCACTCTCAGTTGACGGCCGCGGGAAGCCGATCCATCACTCAGGGTAGCTCCCGTGCTCCCACCACTTTGCTGACCCACCCGCGCACCGCCTCGCGCAGCTCCTCCAGATGCCCGGCAAAAAAGTGGTCTGCTCCTGGAATCAGCACCAGTCGCTTGGGCTCGGCTGCCGCGGCAAAAATCTCTTCGAGCTGCGCCGCACTGGCGAACGGATCGCGGTCTCCGCTCACCATCAGCTTCGGCAGAGTGCTCTGTTGCAGCAGTTCGTAGCGGTACGCGCGTCCCTCGGCGTTCACCGGAGTTCCCACCATAATGAGCCCTTTAACCTGCGGATGCACGGCCGCCGCGCGCAGTCCGATGGCCGCGCCAAAGGAGAATCCCGCAAACAGAATCGGCAGCCCGAATCGCTGGCTCAGGTAGTCGAGCGCAACTCGCACGTCGGCAATCTCTCCGCGTCCTTCGTCGTGGGTGCCCGCGCTGCTCCCCACGCCACGGAAGTTGAATCGCAGCACCGGAAAGCCGAAGCCGTTCAGCGCCTTCATGGTGCGGAAGACGACCTTGTTGTGCATGGTGCCGCCATACAGCGGATGCGGATGGCAGACCAGGCACGCGTATTCCGCGCCCTGGGTGCCGGAATACGCACCCAGGTTGAGCAGCGCCTCCAGGCGTCCCGCCTCGCCTTCCAGAAACAGCGACTCAATACTGCCGAGCCCGGAACTCATCCACGCGCTTTCAGCTTGATCGAATCCAGCACCGCGACGCCGGTCTTGCCCTCGCGCGAGGTCAGCGGCCGGTTGGAGTGGCAGGTTGCCAGCAGCAGCGTTTCGCCGTTGGAGAGGAAGCGCACGAACCAGTTGTCGCCCTCTTCATCGCGGAAGCGCGCGCTGGCCTGCTTCTTGCTGCTCTCGCCGGTTTGCAGCCGTCCCGCCACCGGGGCGGTATCCAGAAAGTGTTGCAGGTAGTCGCGCGCATCCAATGGCTTCACGCCCGCGTTGCGATGGTAGGCCGTCACGATCACCGTGGTCTCGCTGGCCTCCGACTCTACCTGGATATCGTCGTTGGTCTGGCGCAGATACCAGAAGGTCGGCACCGCGATGCTCACATGTCCGCGCGGCACAATGTAGGTTCCGGGTTGATGGCCATTGTCTGCCGCCTTGGGCGATGGCTTGCTTGACGGCTTGGACGCTGATTTTGCTGCGGGCTTGGTGGATCTTCCAACGGCGGCTTTCTTCGCCGCATTTTTGGTTGCTGCGGTCTTCTTTGTGGTCTTCGCTTTTGTGGGCATGTCCTCACTCTACCGCCTGGCTGCGCCTTCGGTCGAATGCTGTGCGCAGGGGCATCTTCGCAGTTATCAGCAACGCCATCAGTTGCCGTGCGTAACGGCCTCTTTCATGGCGCTGCGCAACTCTTCTGCCGTGTAGGCCGGGGGCTGGCAGCTGAAGCCGCTGCACAGCAACGCAACCGTCCGCCCATCCTGCACGGCAGGAAGCGCGCCGATGGTCTCGGCCAGCGCCGGCGGCAGCGCACGGTTCACCTCAGAGGCGTCCTTCACCCGCAGCACAATCTTGGTCAGCGCAAACCCCGCCAGCGCCTCGGCATACAGAACCTCTGCCTGCGGACCCTGGCCCACCACCACCACCTGGGTGTGCGGACGCGATAGCCACGTCGCGGCCAGTCCATAGGTGCCGCCGAAGATGCCGTACTGATCGATCATTCCGGCAAAAACCTCCAGCGTCTCTCGGGCCAGGTTGCGCAACTCGGTGTCGCCGTTCAGCGCATACAGCCGCAGCAGTGCCAGCGCCGCTGCCGGGTCGCCCGCCGGAGCCGGCGAATCCCGGAACGGCTTGCGCCGCGAGGTCAGCGCCCCCACCGCATCGCGCGTCGAAGCGTTGTCGAGGTCGAAGAAGCCGCCGTCGTTGTCATCGTGGAATCCGGCGATCATGCGCGCCGCGATTTCCGACGCATGATCGTAATAACGCAGATCGCCGCTTGCCTCGTAGGCGTCCAGGCAGGCCAGCGTGGTGTAGGCATAATCCTCCAATACTCCGGCCGGCCGCTGCCGGGCCAAGTGGTCGGTGCCGTCAGCCGCGTAGGCGATCACGTGCCGCAATCCTGCCTCGGGAAGATAAGCCTCCGCCAGCAGGCGGTCCAGCGAGCGCAGCGCAAATTGCAACTCAGCGTCTTCCCCCAGTACTCGCGAAGCCTGCAGCACCGCCGAAATGCACAGCGCGTTCCAGCCGGTGTACAGCGTGCGGTCCACAAACGGAGTCGGCCTCTGCAGCCGCGCCGCGTACAGCTTCTTCTTCGCCGCTTCCAGCAACTGCGCGGTCGCTTCCACCGTGCGCCCCTGCTTGGCCGCAATCTCCTCCACCGTCTCCCGCACCCACAGAACGTTTTTCTCCGGCTCGTGCGGCATCTCGCCTTGCTCGCCAATGTCGTAATGTGCCGCGGCCACCGCCAGTTCCTCCGCCGTCAGCACCGCCCGCGCCTCTTCCAACGTCCAGGTAAAGTAGCCGCCGTCGTCGTGCAAATCGATATCGGCATCCTGCGAGCCGTAGTAGCCGCCGCGCTCCCGGTCGCTCAGCCACTCCCGCAGCCAGCGCAAAATGTCGCGCGCCACGTCGGCAAACAGCGGATTCCCTGTGGCCAGCCACGCATGCGCATAGTTCTTCAGCAGTTCGCTGTTGTCGTACGCCATCTTTTCATAGTGCGGCACGCACCAGCGCTCATCCACCGAATAGCGATGGAAGCCGCCGGCCAGTTGGTCATACACGCCGCCCAGCGCCATCTTTTCCAGAGTGGTCACGATCACCCGGCCCGCCAGCTTCTCTCCGGTGCGTGTGTACCAGTCCAGCAGCAGGTCCATCATCGGAGGATAGGAAAACTTTGGAGCATCGCCGAAGCCGCCGTTCTCGCGGTCGAAGTTGGCCAGCGCCGACTGCACCATCTTGGCCACGATGGCCGCGGAGAACTCGCCGCGCTGCCCTGGCATACTCTCCGAACGCGCCAGCTGGTGCATCAGCTCTTCGCTCTCGATCTCCAGCTCCGTCCGCCGCTCGCGGAACGCCTCGGCAATGGCCAGCAGAACCCGCCCAAAGCTGGCGCGTCCGTAGCTGTCCACCGGAGGGAAGTAGGTGCCGCCGAAAAACATCTTGCCATCCGGCGTCAAAAAAACCGTCAGCGGCCAGCCGCCCTGTCCGGTAATCGAAGCCACCGCCGCCTGGTAGCGCGCGTCCACGTCGGGACGCTCATCCCGGTCCACCTTGATGCAGATGAAGTGCTGGTTCAGAATCGCCGCGGTCTCAGCCGACTCATAGGACTCGCGGTCCATCACGTGGCACCAGTGGCACCACACCGCGCCCACGTCGAGCAGAATCGGTTTGTCCTGCGCCTGGGCCAGCGCAAACGCCTCCGCGCCCCACTCGTGCCACGCGGTGGGCTGGTTCATGGCAGATCGCAGATAAGCGGAGGAGGCGTGGGCAAGGGAATTCGGCGCGGGCGTGCTCATGCCGACAAGTGTAACGCGAAGCCCAAAACTTTTCTTGATCGGTCACGAAAGATCTCGCCGTGGGGTGGCCGGGTGCCCCATATCTGCCTTCTTTTGGCAGATGTGGGAAAGCAGTCAGCTTGTATCGCGGGCAGTTGATTTTGCCTTTGTTTCCCGCTTTGACCTTGCACTTTTCGCCTGGCAAAATTTTCGGGTGCCCCACCTTCCGCCGCGCCGCATTTTGCGCGGCTAAGGTGGGAAAGCAGAATGCCCAAAACTAATGCCGCCTTACTTCAGCAGGGAAGTCCCGATCTCCACATACAGTTCGATGGCCCGCATCAGCTCCGCCTTGGCCAGGAACTCCCGGTCGGTGTGCGCCACCAGAATCGAACCAGGCCCCAGCAGCACCGGTTTTCCCCAGGCCGAAAGCGCGGGAATGTCGGTGGTAAACGATGCCGTCATCGTCTCGATGCCCGGCACGGTGAGGAAGCGCATGTAGGGAATGTCCAGCACGAACTCCACCTCGGCCAGCGAGCCCACGGCGGAGACGATCTCGCTGCGCAGCTTGTCGGATGGCCCCACCAGCCGGTAGAGCAGCTGTGCCTTGGCAAAGTCCGGAACCACGTTGGTCGCCCGCCCGCCTTCGATGATGCCGATGTTCGCCGTGCTCGGCCCAATCTCCGGATTGTGCGGCAGCTGCATCGCCCGCAATGCCTGCAGCGCGTCCAGCAGCTTCTCAATCGCCGACTCACCCAGCTCCGGATAGGCCGAGTGCGCCATCCGTCCGTGCGCCGTTACCTCCACGCGCAGCGCGCCCTTGGAGGCCACCGCGATGCGGTTGTCCGTGGGTTCGCCATTGACCAGAAAGCGCGAGCCTCGCGGGTTCCGGTTGGCCACGGTCGCGCCCAGCGAGTCGCGCTCCTCGCCCACCACAAACAGCAGTCCGGCGGATCGGCCCGCCTGGCGCAGCCGTTCGCAGGCCGCCACCATCGCGGCAATAATCCCCTTGGCATCGCAGGCTCCGCGTCCGTAAATGTTTTCGGAGTCCTCGCGCGAGGGCAGAAACGGCGGCACCGTATCGATGTGGGTGGAAAATATCAGCGCGGGCGCATCCACTTCGGCCGGCCGGGCATAGACGTTGAAGCGTTCGCCCTCCACCGGGGTCCCCGGCGCGCCGGTTGTTGGCGTGCTGGGGCTGACCGGCATCCGCTCCACCGCGTAGCCAAGCTTCTCCAGATGCCCGGCCAGGAAGCTCGCCGCTGCGCCTTCCTTGCCGGTAACCGATTCAATGTCGATGAGCTGACGAGTCAGCGCTACGGGGTCCATGCCAACAGGATAGCAGCCTTGCGTCTGCGACCGGAGGGCCGTCCGTTGGCCCGTTCCCCGACACCGCAGGCCTCCAAGCGTCGCAACTCGCCGCTCCGCTGCAAAAAGCGCAGCCCGAAGGGTGATTCCTCCGGGCTGACGTTTTTATTAGCGTTTGTGTTCCCCGTGTCCGCCGCCACCGCCGTGTCCGCCACCGCCGTGTTCCGCGTGTGCGGCACCACCGCCGCCATGTCCGGCAGGTCCGGCGTGTCCACCAGGTCCTGGGCGTCCGCCGCCGCGTCCGGGGCCACCGTGGTAGGCGCCACGTCCACCACCGTGGTATCCGCCGCGACCGCCCCATCCCGGACGACCGTAGGCATGGCCACCGTAACGGTAGTATCCATGGAAGCGATAACCACCCCAACCGTGGTTATAACCCCAACCCCACCATGGACCGACACCAATGAAGATGCCGTTGTAGAAAAACTCCGGTCCCCAGAAACCGGCGGGAGCACACGCGTACGGTGGGTAGTCGTAATATCCGTACGGACATACCGGCGGAGCTGCAGCTACGGCCGGGCCGCCGCCGATTTGGACCCCGATACCGACTTGTGCGCTAGCGGGTGTTGGCATGAATGCCAGAAGCATTGCCAACAGGCTGCCGGCCATCACGCCACAAATTGAGCTTTTGATCTTCATTGCTTTCTCTCCACTTTCTTGTCACGGGTACTGCAACTCGGTTTCCCAGTGTGCACCAGCGATGGTTTCTCCACCAATGCTGGTCTGCATCCCTGGCCAGAACAACCTCGCGTATGGCTTGAACACCAATAGAGGCTGAAAGATTCGTCCACCCAGCCGCATATACCATACGCCTTCCGGGAACATGGGATTCCGGATTCGATATTGGCGGTTGTAAGCATGCGTGGGATTCCCAAGTAAATTCATACAGTTCTGTGATGTGGCGAATCGAGGGGGAAACCGCATTTCGCGGGAGAAGCTGCCTCTCCGGCCGCATCGTCGCCGCCATGTTCAGCAAAAAAAAGAAAGCTCCCGACAATGCGGGAGCTTTCTCTGGAGTCTTGCGCCACCCCGAAGGATGGCGCTCCAGTTTTGCTTGCTGCTGTTTTACCGACCGGCCGCGGCCTTTGCGGCCCCGGCTGAGTTGACGCTCTTTTCGATGCGCATCTTGTAGAAGCTGCGCCATACGAAGGTGACCGAGACCAGGAAGAAGGCCAGTGCCAACCCGTGGGTGAGCAGGGGGCTTCTCAACGTCAGAGTCACACCCAGCGGCACCGCCAGCAATCCGAACAACGTGGTGAACTTGATGACCGGGTTCATGGCCACCGAAGAGGTGTCCTTGAACGGGTCGCCCACCGTGTCGCCCACTACGCAGGCATCGTGCAGCGGGGTTCCCTTGGCCTTGAGTTCGCATTCCACGATCTTCTTGGCGTTGTCCCACGCGCCGCCGGCATCGGCCATGAAGATGGCCTGGTACAAGCCGAAGATCGCGATGGAGAACAGGTAGCCGATGAAGTAGAACGGCTCGATGAACGCGAACGCAAGCGTCGCGAAAAAGACCGCGAGGAAGATGTTGAACATGCCCTTCTGCGCATACCGCGTGCAGATTTCAACCACCTTCTTGGAGTCTTCCACGCTGGCTTTTTCCACGCCCTCCAGCTTGATGTTGTCCTTGATGAACTCCACCGCGCGGTAAGCGCCGGTGGAAACCGCCTGCGTCGCCGCTCCGGTGAACCAGTAAATCATGGCGCCGCCGGTGATCAGGCCGAGGACGAACGGAGCGTACAGCAGGGACAACTTATCCACGTCGTGGGTCAGTCCGCCGGTGAGTCCCATGATGATCGAGAAGATCATCGTAGTTGCGCCCACCACGGCGGTACCGATCAGCACCGGCTTGGCGGTCGCCTTGAAGGTGTTGCCCGCGCCGTCGTTTTCTTCCAGCAAGTCCTTAGCGCGATCGAAGTTCACGTCGACGCCAAAGTCCCGCTTGATCTCCGCCTTCACGTTCGGAACCTGCTCGATCAGGGAAAGCTCATACACCGACTGTGCGTTGTCGGTCACCGGGCCGTAGGAATCGACTGCGATCGTCACCGGTCCCATGCCGAGGAAGCCGAAGGCCACCAGGCCAAAGGCAAAGACCGCCGGAACCAGCATCAGCGCGCCGAGTCCATGGAGGCTCACCAAGTAGGCAACCGACATCAGACCGACCATCGCCAGACCCAGCCAGTAGGCGGAGAAATTGCCTGCCACAAAGCCGGAGAGGATGTTCAAAGAAGCTCCGCCCTCACGCGATGCGGTGACAACTTCCTGCACGTGCGCGCTGCTGGTCGAGGTAAACGCCTTCACCAGTTCCGGAATCACAGCGCCGGCCAGCGTGCCGCAGCTGATGATCGAAGCCAGCTTCCACCACAGTGTCGAATCGCCGCCCAGCTCCGGAATCATCAGGTAGCTCACCAGGTAGGTCAGCGCAATCGAAACCACCGAAGTCAGCCACACCAGCGAAGTCAGCGGCGCTTCGAAGTCCATCTTGTCGCTGTTGCCGTACTTGGCCTTGGCGAAGAAATGGTTCAGGAAATAGGAGCCCGCGCTGGCTACCAGCATCATCACGCGCATCACGAAGATCCAAACCAGCAACTGAACCTGGATGCCGGCGAAGCCAGGGCCAGCCGATTTCTCGTTGACGCCCAGCAGGATGAAGGTGATCAGCGCCACGCCGGTGACGCCGTAGGTTTCAAAGCCGTCGGCCGAAGGGCCAACCGAATCGCCCGCGTTGTCGCCCGTGCAGTCGGCAATCACGCCGGGGTTGCGAGCATCGTCTTCCTTGATCTTGAAGACGATCTTCATCAAATCCGAACCGATGTCGGCGATCTTGGTAAAGATGCCGCCCGCGATACGCAGCGCCGCTGCTCCGAGCGATTCACCGATGGCGAAGCCGATGAAGCACGGACCGGCGTAGTCGCCCGGAATGAACAGCAGAATGCAGAGCATGATCAGCAGTTCCACGCTGATGAGCATCATGCCGATGCTCATGCCCGCCTTCAGCGGAATATCGTAAACCGGGAAGGGTTTGCCGCTCAGGCCCGCAAACGCGGTGCGCGAGTTGGCAAAGGTGTTCACGCGGATGCCGAACCAGGCCACGCCGTAGCTGCCCGCAATGCCCACCAGGCTGAATGCCAGAATGATCGGCAGCGTCACGGCAACCGGTTTGCCCGGAACCGGCGCCAGCCAGCCAAAGTAAGCCGCAATGATCACCGCGATGAACGCCCACAGGATCATGATGAACTTGCCCTGGGTCGTCAGATAGGTTTTACAGGTTTCGTAAATCAGCTCGGAGATTTCGAGCATGGCGCGATGGACCGGCAGGTTCTTCAGGTGGGTGTAGATCGCCAGCCCAAAGAGCAGTCCGAAGACGCAGAAAAGAATGCCGATCAACAACAAGTTGTGTCCGTTGATGGCGTCATGGAAGAAGCGGACGCTGCTCAGGTCGGGCAACTTGAGTGCAGCTTCGCCGCCGGCCGGTTCGGCCAGCGCTGCGATGGAGGTGAATAGGGTGAGGGCGAGCAATGTTACGCCGCGCCCCAGGCGGTTGAGGCTCTGCGGGAGCCACAGTTTCATACGATTCCTCCGAGTTCAAACTCGTTGCGGGTGTTAAATATCCGTCCAAATGGCTGCACGCGAAAAGATGCGATGCGGCAGGGCCGCATCGTGTCGCTTCCGGGCGCAAAACATCCGAACCCGAAACGCGCTTCCACTTCAAGGAAATGTTGAGGCTTGGCCGCGTTGGGTGTCGCCAGGAGCAGTTTGCGAGACGCTCCACTACCCACAATGTTTCCGTTTCGGCAATTATGCGGGTCGCGACTGTTTATACCATGCCGGCAATTTTCAATTCAATGACATGAAACCCGCAATCCTCATTTTTTCCAGCTCTGCCTTGGTCTTCGAATCTCCTCGCATGCGGTTCTCGATCGGCCGCGCCAGCTTTTCATCTCCCCGGCCTTGCGCATCACATCCAGGGAGAGTACATCCCGGCCCGTCTTGTCCACCTGCTGCGTTGGTTCGATCGCCACTTCCAGCCGCTCGCAGGGCAATGTGTGCTCCGCCGCCTTGGCAGGCCGCCGCGGCGAATCGAATCCGCCATCCTGAATCCCACCCGGCTTCCGCGCACCGGGCAGGATCGGCTCCGATTTTGTCCCGCACTCAAAAATATCTTCGAAGCACCGAACGTGCGATACGCGGTTAGCATCTCAACGTCCCCGCCGCCGCATCTCACCAGTTTGTCATGCTGGAGTTCGCGCTTATCGGCCTGGTGGTTGGAGCGGTTGTCTTCGCGCTGTGGTACCTCTCGTGTGTGCGCTTGAACCACCGCCGTGGACTGCGCGTCCTGCGCTGGCTTCAGGATGCCATCGCGGACCACGGCCAGGTCACCGGCGTCGCATGGATCGACCCTGCGCACTTTCGCGCCCGGCTCAGCCTACCCGGCTCCGCCTTCCATCAGCCTTTTTTCGACGTCCGCCTTGCGCCCCGTTACATTCCCGTGCGCTGGGCGCTGTGGTGCTGCCGCCGGCGACAGGAAACCATCACCTTTGAAGCCAACCTCTCCTGCCCGCCCGGCGAAAGCCTGGAGATCGGACGCGCTCGCTGGTTCGGTCTCAATCGCCGCCGCAATCAGGAATCCTCGACCTGGCCCCGTCAAACCATTGCCACCCTCTACATCTCCACCCAGCCATCCTGGGAGCCGCAGCTCTCCGGCCGCATCAACGGCGTGGTGGAAACCCGCGACTTTGACTTTCTCTCCGTCTCCTTCCGTACCCGGCCGCCGCATTTTTCGGTGACGGTCTCCCTGTGGGAGACGCTCCGCCATCCCAGCGGTGAACTCGCCATTTTGGAAAGCCTCCGCGAACTCGCCGAAGGCTCTCCCACTTCGAGGATGTAGGCCAGGCGTCGGCGGCGCTCGATTCGGAGGACAAGAAAAAGCCGATGCCCGCAGGCATCGGCTCTTTCGATCCAGAACGATTGTTACTTCAAGCCGGCGACGAATTCGCCGATCGCCTTGGCCTGGTCATCGCTCACGCCATTGATCGGCTTGGAGTGCGGTCCTGCCAATCCGCCCTTGATGGCCACGTCGGCCGCGTTGGTCTTGCCCTTGATCGCCGGACCCATCTTGCCGCCGCCGTCCGCACCGTGGCAGCCCGCGCACTTCGCTTTGTAGAGTGCTCCGCCGTCTTCCGCCAGCGCAGCCGTGGACATCATCATCGCCATAACAGCCAGAGTGATCGCAATACGCTTCATGACAAAAATCTCCTATGAGTTATTAGGTGCAAAAAAATTAAGATGCCATCCTCCCGTATGCCGGGCGACGCCATCGATTTAGAATGCGTTCCAACCAGCAGAACTCATCTGCGCCACATTCTAGCCCTGATGCGTATGCTGTCCAGTAAAAATTTACCGCCGTTGCATTTTTGTACTGCGAGTAATCACTACGGCGTTTTTATCTGGAGCGGTCTCTGTAGATACGCATCGCGCCACACTCTCTGCGCCAACATTTTACGTGTATCCTGTTGTCGAGAGACCCTATGTTTTACCGTTGCTTCCTGCAGTCCGTGGAGCGCTGGCCGTCGGCTCCGGCGGTCGAAATTCAGCGGCAGCCTGGAACCTACGTACCGCCGTCGCCGCTGTCCAGCATTACCACCACCGCCGACGGACACACCATCGAGAGCTTCACCTACCGGCAGCTCCGCCGCATCTCCGACGCCGTGGGAGACTGGCTGCTTCGCTCCGGAGTTGGCGGCGGAGCCGGCGGCGCGCGCTGCGCCATCCTCGCCTTCAACAGTCCCGCCTGGGTCGCCGCCTACCTGGGAATCATCGCCAGCGGAAACACCGCCGTGCCGCTCGACACCGCCTTTACCGCCGCGCAGGTCGCCAAACTCCTCGCCGACTCCGGCGCAACCCTGCTGTTCACCGACCAGCGCAGCTTCCACATTGCCCAGGAAGCCGTGGCCCAGCAGGCCGCCGCCGGATGCACCATTCAGCTCGCCACCCTCGACTTACCGAATGACGACTTGCCGCATGGCGACGTGCCGCAGGACGCCACGCAGCCCAGGCTGCCCTGCGTCCTCGAAATCGCACTCGATTCGCCGCCGGATTTCACCCCGGCTCCCGTCCAGCCCGACGATGTCGCGGCGATCATCTACACCTCGGGAACCACCAGCGATCCCAAGGGCGTCATGCTCACCGACGGCAATCTCACCGCCGAACTCGAGTGCGTTCGCAAGTTCGTCCCCATCGGTCCCACGGACGCTCTGCTCGGAGTTCTGCCGCTCTTCCATGTGCTGGCCCAGATGGCCAACCTCTTTCTGCCGCTCTACAACGGCGGCAAGGTCGTCTTTCTCGATTCGCTCAACACCCAGGAGCTGACCCTCGCCCTGCGCGAGCGCGGCATCACCATCTTCTGCTGCGTCCCCCAGTTCTTCTATCTCATTCACGAGCGCATCTTCGGAGAGGTGGCCAAAAAAGGACGCCTCGCTCAGAAGGTCTTCCGCATCCTGCTCTCCCTCAGCGCGGCATCGCAGAGGCTGGGCTTCAATCTCGGCAAGGTCGTGTTCAAGAAGGTCCACGCCCAGCTCGGCCCCAACATCCGCTTCTTCGTCACCGGAGGCTCGCGCTTTGATGCCAAGATCGGGCGCGACATTCAGGCTCTCGGCTTCGCCATGCTGCAGGCCTACGGACTCACCGAAACCACCAGCGGCTGTCTCTGCACCCCGCCGGAGGCCAACGTCATCGGCTCCATCGGACCGCCGCTGCCGGGCCTGCAAGCCAAGCTGGTCGATCCCAAACTCGACGAGAACGGACACCTTGTCGGCGAAATTGCGCTCAGCGGCCCCACCATCATGAAGGGCTACTACAACCGTCCCGAGGCGACTGCTCAGGTCCTCCGCGACGGCTGGCTCTACACCGGAGACCTGGCCTACACTGACGCCCGCGGCAATTACTTCATCAGCGGACGCGCCAAGGATGTCATTGTCCTCAGCTCCGGCAAAAACATCTATCCCGAAGAGATTGAGTCCTACTACCTGCGCTCGCCCTGGATCAAGGAACTCTGCGTCCTCGGCCTGGAAACCCGCAAGCCCGGCGAGCCGCTCAGCGAGCGCCTGCACGGCGTCATCGTCCCCAACTTCGAGGTGCTCCGCAACCACCGCATCGTCAACATCCGCGAGGTTGTCCGCTATGACATCGAGAGCATCTCCGCAACCCTGCCCGCCACCAAGCGAATCCTCTCCTATGACATCTGGCAGGAGGATCTCCCCCGCACCACGACCCGCAAGCTGCGCCGCAATGAGATCGAGCGCAAACTCCGCGAGCTGCACGAACGCATGAGCAGCACAGGCGAGCAGGAAGGCGAAGTCACCGTCGGCGAGCGTTCCTTTACCGATGACGACCGCCAGTGGCTCGCCTCACCCGACGTGCAATCCGCGCTGGCCGTCATCGCCGAGGCCGTGGCACGGTCGCATCGCAACCGGGAGATCCATCCCAAGGACAGTCTCGAACTCGACCTCGGACTCGATTCCATGGAGCGCGTCGAACTGCTCACCTCGCTCGCCCATCGCCTCGGCGCCGCCGTCGAAGACTCCGCCGCCAGCGAGGTCTACACCGTCCGCGAACTCGTCGACTTGGTGATCCGCAGCCGTGCGTCTGCGACCGGCCAAGCGCCCGCGGCCGGAGGGCCATCCGTTGGCCCGTACCCGACGCGAAGCCCTGCCCAGGGATGGAGCACCGTTTTCGACGCCGAAATGACCGACCCGGACGTGCTCGCCATCACCCGCCGCCGCCCCGTCTTCGGATTCTTCTGGTGGCTCTTCATCCAGGCCGGCAAGCTCATCTCGCGCGCGCTCTTCCGCCTGCGCATCCACGGCGTGGAAAATCTCCCGGCCGCGCCCTACATCCTCTGCGCCAATCACTCCAGTTATCTCGACGGCCCCTACCTCATCGCTACGCTGCCGTGGAAGCCATTCCACAACGTCTTCTACGTGGGCACCACGGAAATCTTCGGCGCCGGGCTCATGCGCGAGCTCTCCCATCTGCTCCATCTGATTCCGCTCGATCCCGACTCCAATCTCGTCCCCGCCATGCGTGCCGGAGCCTACGGACTCCGCGCCGGAAAAATCCTCGTCCTCTATCCCGAAGGCGAGCGCTCCATCGAAGGCCCGCCCAAGCAATTCAAAAAGGGAGCGGCTATCCTCGCCCAGCACCTCAACATCCCCATCGTCCCCGTCGCGCAATACGGATTCCACTCCGTGTGGCCGCGCGGCAAAGGCTTCCAGGGCTTCCATCCCCTGCGCATCCGCATCGGCAAGCCAATCTACCCCGATGCGAACGAAAAGCCCGAGCAAGCCTACGAGCGCCTCACCACCGAACTTCGCGCCCAGGTCGTCGAAATGTGGAATGAGCTCGCCGCCGAATCCGCGCCCCGCGCGTAACCCCAGTCCGGCAGATTGCATCTTCATATCCTGAAGGAGCGAATCCCATGCCGTTTATTCAGGTCAAAGTGATTGAGGGTGTCTTCTCGCAGGAACAGAAACGGGAGATGGTTCGTAAGCTCACCGATGCAATGGTCTCGGTTGAAGGAGAAAACATGCGTCCGGTGACTTGGGTTGTCATTGAGGAAATCAAAAGCGGCGAGTGGGCGATTGGCGGAAATCCGTTGACGACTACCGACGTAAAGAATCTGGCCGCAGGGAAGAAGGCAGCCTGACAAGACAGTCTGCCAATGTGGCAGGTGGCAGGTGGCCCACATCCGCCATCTTTTGGCGAACGTGGGATGTGCAGAGTCGCCTACTTCGCCCTTGGATGCGTCTTGTCGTACACGTCCAGCACCTGCCGGGTAGTGAGTTGCGTGTAGCGCTGCGTAGTCGAGAGCCGCTCGTGTCCCAGCAGCTCCTGAATCGCGCGCAGGTCCGCGCCCTCTTCCAGCATGTGCGTGCCAAAGGCATGGCGCAGCGTGTGCGGATGCACTTCGTTGGGCAGTCCGCCCGCTACAGCAATGGCCTTCACAATGCGCCCAACGCTGCGCGTCGTCAGCCTCGTCCCACGCAGATTCACCAACAGCGCGAACTCGCCTGTTCTTCTGTGCTGATCCAGCACCCGGGCCCGCTGCGGCATGTACCCGCCCAGCGCCACGCGCGCCGCCTCGCCAAACGGAACCAGCCGCTGCTTCTTGCCTTTGCCGCGCACCAGAATCAGCCCCTGCGCCAGATGAATGTCCTCCAGGTTGATCCCCGTCAGCTCGCTGTTGCGGATGCCGCACCCATACAGCAGCTCCAGAATCAGCCGGTCGCGCTCGGCAAAGGCTGCGTCCTCGGGCATCTTCGCGTCCAGCACCAGGTTCATCTCTTCCATCGTAGGCACCCGAGGCAATCGCTTCGGCAGCTTGGGTGCGGCCACCAGCAGCGCCGGATTCGATTCGATCATCCGCTCCCGTCCCATCCACTTGAAGAATGAGCGGATTGACGACAGCGCCCGCGCCACCGTTGCCTTGCTCACTCCGCGCTCGTACAACTGCCCCATGTACGCGCGAATCAGCGGATGGTCGATCTCCTTCAGTGCTTCCGGGCCTACAAATTCCACAAACTCCGCCAGGTCGGTGCCGTACGCCTTCACCGTATGCGCCGACGCATTGCGCGCAATCAGCGCTCGCAGAAAGCCTTCCAGCGCCTGGTTGGCCGGAGTCTGTCCCGCATCCGCCGCGCTCATCGTTCTCCGTCCTTGCCGCCGCGTTTTCCGGCCCGCGGATGGTGCGCGGCGTACACCTTCTGCAGCCGGTCCAGCGCCACGTGGGTATAAATCTGCGTGGTCCCAATGTCGGCGTGTCCCAGCACCGACTGCACCGTGCGCAGGTCGGCTCCATGGGAAACCATGTGCGTCGCCGCCGAGTGGCGCAGCATGTGCGGCGATGCATGCCTTCCCGCAGCCCGGCTGGCCAGGTCCACAATCATCCACACCCGCTCCCGCGTCAGCTTGTGTCCGCCGCGCGCCACAAACAGCTCGGCCACTTTTTTGCGTCCGGCCAGCGCCGGCCGTCCATCGCGCAGGTAGTCGCGCAGCGCCTGCTGTGCGGGCGCACCCAGCGGAACCATGCGTTCCTTGTCTCCCTTGCCGCGGACGAGCATGTATCCCAGCTCCACCTTGGTGTCTTCCACCCGCGCGTCCACCACTTCGCTCACCCGCACCGCCGCCGCGTACAGAACCTCCAGCATGGCGCGGTCGCGCAGAGCCAGCGCCCGTGCGCCTGCGGCCGGCAGCGAAGCGTTATCCGTCCCGCCCGGTCCCACGCTTTCCACCAGCGCGGTCACCTCTTCTTCGGAAAGCGCCTTGGGCAGCACCTTCCACTGCCGTGGGCTGTCGATGTCCAGCGTCGGATCGTGCGCGATCTGCTTGTCGAGCAGCAGAAAGCGGTAGAAGCCGCGCAGCGCCGACAACTTCCGGGCTACCGAGCGCGAATCCATCCCATGTCCCAGCAGATGTTGCAGCCACGCCTTCAAGTCTTCCCGCTGCGCCGAAAGGACTGTCTTTCCTTGCCCGGCGAGAAACTCCGCCCATAGCTTCAGGTCGCCGCCATAGCTGCTCACGGTCAGCGGCGCCAGTCCTTTTTCCACCCGCAGATAGGTGGCAAAGCTGGCTAGGGCGCGCTCCGACTCTGTGGCCTGCCTGGAGGGCGCGGCTTGCTCCGCGGATTGTTCTGCCTTGCTCACCTCACGAGTATGACCGCTTCCGCCCGGTGCCGGAGGTGGCGCGTTTGGTTCGCCGTCCCAGCTCAGCAGCCGCGAAATTGGCGGCGAGGTTTTGCATCTATTCCACGCCGTTGCTCATCTCAGGAGGTGCCATGGGTGCCCTGCCGTACATTCACCCTCGCCTTGATTCACCCTCACCCGACCGTTCCCCAAAGGCCCCGCAGGAACTGCCCGCACCAGAGCTGATCGAGGCCGAACGCAGCCATCTCCTGCACGGCTTGCTCATCGCTTCTCTGCTGGCTGCGCCTTTTTGGATTGCCCTCGGAATCGTGCTTTATCGAGTCTTTCGCTAGCCTTCACTGCTGGCTGCCGTCACCAAACCTCACCACCACGGAGATTGAAAGATGCCCGCACCCGAAAGCCTTGAAAGTCAGGCCGCGCCCCTCGATGACGCGGTGCTGGATCAGCTCTTCCGCTCGGCCAGAACGCACTCCTTCTGGCTGCCCAAGCCCGTCTCCGACGACACTCTGCGCCGTCTCTACGATTTGATGAAGTGGGGCCCTACCAGCGCCAACTGCTGTCCCGCGCGCATCCTTTTTCTGCGTACGCCGGAAGCCAAGCAGAAGCTTGTTCCCGCCCTGGCACCCACCAACGTGGACAAGGTGCTCACCGCCCCGGTCACTGCCATCATCGGTGCCGATTTCCATTTCTACGAAAAGTTACCCATGCTCTTTCCGCACGCGCCTAACTTCAAGGATATGTTTGAGCAAGCGCCTGAACTTACTGATAACACGGCTCACCGAAATTCAAGTCTGCAGGGTGCTTACCTCATCCTCGCCGCCCGCGCCCTGGGACTCGACTGCGGCCCCATGTCCGGCTTCGACAACGCCAAGGTGGATGCCGAGTTCTTCGGCGCGGGCAAGGAATACACCGGCTACGATGAGGAGTTTTTCCCTCTCACCCACGTCCGCTCCAACTTCCTCTGCAACCTCGGCTATGGAGATCATGCCCGCCTCTTTCCGCGCAGCCCGCGCCTGTCTTTCGAAGAAGCCTGCGCCCTACTCTAGTTGCAGTGAGCAAATGTTGGCGGGTGCCCCATTCAAGCCTTCTTTTGGCTTGGGTGGGGTGGTTGACTTCGCCCCTGTTCCTGCCCTTGTTCTGATTTTTCTTTGGTTCTCGCCTTTGAATTTTGAGCTGTCATCTGGAGCGCAGCGAAGGATCGCGCCATCGTTCCAGGCTCCGCCGCCGTCCCGGAGGCACCTCACCCGCCCATGGATTCGGCAGCTTCCATTGCCAAAGGATGCGTTCTCCACCACCTCAGGTATAATTGCTTCTGCGCGCCCGTAGCTCAGCTGGATAGAGCGAACGCCTCCGAAGCGTTAGGTCGTGAGTTCGAATCTCGCCGGGCGCACCATTCTTTTCCGCAGCGCATTTATCCCGCTTTACGAACCCGCTCCAGTTGTGGCCCTGGCGCCCGGTGCGCCCCGCGGCGCGCGCTATAATCGCGCATTACCCCGCTGTGACAGCTACTCGCAAATTCCGGAGCACGTTCGACGACGGAAGCGCGTCGTCCCTGCCGCGTGACCTCCGGTTCGCGATCCCATGGTCCGAGCCGATTCCGTGGCGCGGAGTGACGGACTCGGTCCTGGTGCACGCCGCGCTGCTTGGCCTGCTCTACGCGGTTTCCATCTGGCCGCAAGCCGGGGTACACCTCGACGAATCGCACTCCTACCAGACGCTGCGCGGGTATCAGATCAGTCAATATTTGCCGGAGCTGCATGGCGCGCCCACTCATCGCAGCCATGGAGGCAAGGCGGACCCGGTGCTGGCGCGGCAGCCGATCCAATCGCTTCCGGATGCTCCCGACAACCTGCGTCAGACCATCGTGACTCCTCGCGGCCCCAGACTGCGCCACGATGTCGAGCTGCCGAACATGGTCGCATTTCAGCCGGCGCTGTCGGCGCAGCCGCTGCAGGCAATTGCCCGCTCCACCGCTCTGCAGCTGACTGGATTGCAAGCCAAGCCGGAGGTTCGGGCACCGGAGATCGTGCAGCTCAAGCCCAGGCGTGCTCTGCCCAGCGTGCGGCCAGCGCAGCCCGCGCCGGAGGCTGGCTCGATTCGCCGGGAAAGCCCGCTAAACCTTGCGCAGCTGCTGCCGCCTGTCGCAAATCCGGCACTCCCGGTGCCGTTGATCGTGCAGAGCAAGCCCCAGCGTGCTTCGCCCAAAGTCCCCTCGAACGTGGCTCCTCCCGCGCCCGCCGCCCCCTCGATTGGCAGTGGCGGGGCGCCCAATCTCACGCAGTTTCTTCCGCCCCGCGCCAATCCGCTTCCTGCGGCGAGCAACGCTTCCTCACCGCAGCTGCTGGTCTTGAACGCGCACCCCGCCGACGTTGCGGCTCCGGCCAACCCGGAGGGCAACCGCAGCGGGGCCTTTGCCGCCTCGCCCTCCGGCCACGCCAACGCCACGGGGGCACCCGGCGAGGGAGTTTCCCCAGGCTCCGGCAGAAACGACGCCAGCGCCAAGGTGAACGCGCCGGCGGGGATCAGCGTGGGAGCTTCCCCTTCGTCCGCGGCTGCCGCCGCCGTGTCGGGCGCGCTCTCAGCCAAGCCGGGTGCGACCGATCCCGAAGCCCTGGCGAAGTTGATGCATCCTCCCGCGACTGCATCCGTACCGCCGCGCCCGCCCGTGGCGCATGAGAATCCCGCCAAGCCAAGCGATCTGGAGAACCATATCTTCGCCGGACGGCGCTCCTACACGCTTGCCGTCAACATGCCCAATCTGAATTCCGCCAGCGGCAGCTGGATCATCCACTTTGTGGACCGCGACCAGGGGCTGGTACCGGTGCCGATCATCGCGCCGGAGGTGCTCCGCAAGTCCGACCCGGCCTATCCCGTCGAACTGATCCGCGACGGCGTCAAGGGCACGGTGATCCTGACGGCCATCATTCGCGCCGATGGCAGCGTCAGCGACATAGCCGTGGCTCAAGGCGTGGACCCGCAACTGGATCAGAACGCGGTGCAGGCGCTCTCGCGGTGGCTCTTCCGTCCGGCGCTCAGGAACGGCCAGGGCGTTGATCTGGTGGCCGTGTTTATGGTCCCGTTCCGGACGAAAGGGCCCGGGTTCTAAGCCATTCCCACGACGCAGGCGGCACAAACTTTCCCCGCCCAGCCAGGCCCACCTTCTGCCCGGAAATGGTGCAAAAAGCCCGCATCCGCCGAAGACGGGTGGTGTGGGCGGAATCGGCGTTCACGGCAGGGCGGAACTGGGGCTGCCGATATGGTAGGCTTTTGAATGGTGCGGTGTGTGCCCATGGGCCCCGCAGGAATGCGATTTCAGCCGGACATCTTTCGGTAAGTACCTGAAGGACAAAGCATTGATTAATTTTGTAATGGCCAAGATTTTCGGGACCCACAACGAGCGCGAAGTCAAAAAGCTTCGTCCGCGCATGGAGCGCATCAATGCGTTGGAGCCCGAAGTAAGCAAGTTGACCGACGCGGAGCTGCGCGCCAAGACCGATGAGTTCCGCCGCCGGGTGCAGGAGCGGCTGGCGCAACTGCAGGAGCCGGCGGAAGAGGAGATGGACGCCGACCGCCGCAAGCAGTGGGAAAAAGAGCAGAACCGCGTCATCGAAGAGGCGCTGGACTCGATTCTGGAAGAGGCCTTTGCGGTGGTGCGCGAGGGCGGGCGGCGTGTGCTGAACATGCGCCACTTCGACGTGCAGCTGATCGGCGGCATGGTGCTGCACTCCGGGCGCATTGCCGAGATGAAGACCGGCGAAGGCAAGACGCTGGTGGCGACCCTGCCGGTGTATCTGAATTCGCTCTCCGGCCGCGGAGTCCACGTGGTGACGGTGAACGACTACCTGGCCAAGCGCGACTCGGAGTGGATGGGAAAGCTGTACAGCTTCCTGGGCCTGTCGGTGGGCGTGATCGTGCACGACCTGGATGACGCGCAGCGCAAGCACGCCTATGCCTGCGACATCACCTACGGAACCAACAACGAATTCGGCTTCGACTATCTGCGCGACAACATGAAGTTCGACGTGAAGGACTGCGTGCAGCGCGGGCACAACTTCAGCATCGTCGACGAAGTGGATTCGATCCTCATCGATGAAGCGCGTACGCCGCTGATCATCAGCGGAGCCAGCGAGGAATCGACCGACAAGTACGCGCGCATCAACGTCATCATCACCAAGCTGAAAGAAGGGGAAGAGCTGCCGGGCGATGAGCCGAACGAGAAGATCTATACCGGCGATTTTGTGATCGACGAGAAGCACCGCACCGCGATGGTGACCGAGCAGGGCTGGGAGAAGGTGGAAGAGCTGCTTGGCATCGAAAACATTGCGGACCCGGAAAACTGGGACCTGAAGCATCACGTGGAAGTTGCGGTGAAGGCGCACAGCCTCTACCGGCGCGACGTGGAGTACGTGGTGAAGGACGGCGAGGTGCTGATCGTCGACGAGTTCACCGGACGCCTGATGCCGGGACGGCGCTGGTCGGATGGATTGCACCAGGCGGTGGAAGCCAAGGAAGGGGTGAAGATCGAGCGCGAGAACCAGACGCTGGCCACCATCACCTTCCAGAATTACTTCCGCATGTACCACAAGCTGGCCGGCATGACGGGCACGGCCGAGACGGAAGCCTCGGAGTTCAACAGCATCTACAAGCTGGAAGTGGTGGTGATCCCCACCAACCGGGCAATGTCGCGGATCGAAAACAAGGACGTGGTGTTCCGCACGGAGAAGGAAAAATACTTCGCCGTGGCCGATGAGATTGTGCGCATCCACGAGAACAAGCAGCCGGTCCTGGTGGGCACCACTTCGATTGAAAAGTCGGAGCGGATCAGCGATCTGCTGAAGAAAAAAGGCATCCAGCACGTGGTGCTGAATGCAAAGTTCCACGAGCGCGAGGCCGAGATCGTGGCCCAGGCGGGACGCTACGGCATGGTGACCATCGCCACCAACATGGCCGGCCGCGGCACCGATATTCTGCTGGGCGGCAATCCCGAATTCATGGCCAAGCAGGAGGCGCTGAAGCGCGGACTGGCGACCGCCGTGAAGGCGGTGGCCGGCGACGTGGACGCGCGGCCCGACGATCCGACCACGGCGTACTGGTACTACCAGGGACAGGAGTTCAGCATCCCTGCCGGTGCGTGGGCGGAGCTGCTGACCAAGTACAAGGCGGAGACGGATGTGGAGCACGCGCAGGTAATCGACGCGGGCGGGTTGTTCATCCTGGGCACCGAGCGTCACGAGTCGCGGCGCATCGATAACCAGCTTCGTGGACGCGCGGGACGCCAGGGCGATCCGGGCGCATCGCGCTTCTATCTGTCGCTGGAAGACGATCTGATGCGCATCTTCGCCAAGGAGTGGGTTTCCAACCTGCTGCGCCAGCTTGGCATGGAAGAAGGCGTGCCGATTGAGTCGGGGCTGATTACGCGGCGCATCGAAGCGGCGCAGAAGATGGTGGAAGGCCAGAATTTCGAGGCCCGCAAGCATCTGCTTGAGTACGACGACGTGATGAACAAGCAGCGCGAGGCGGTCTATGGACTGCGCCGGCAGCTGCTGGAAGGCGACGAACAAAAGGAACTGATTCAGCAGGATTATGTGCGCGACCTGCTGGGCGGGATTCTGGAAAAGTTCGCCGGCGAGGCGGTGCATCCGGACAATTGGGACATCGCGGGGCTGAAGGCCGAAATTTATGGCCGCTTCGGAGTGGACTTTTTAGCCGATGGCGTGGACCCGAAGACGCTGAGCCATCACGAGCTGGGAGATGCGATTTTTGACCGGCTGACTGCCCGCTACGACGCCAAGGAAAAGCTGATCGGCGCCGAGGCGATGCGGCAGCATGAGCGGATCATCATGCTAAGCGTGCTGGACCAGTTGTGGAAGGACCATCTTTTGCAGTTGGACCATCTGAAGGAGGGCATCGGGCTGCGCGGCTACGGACAGCATGATCCCCTGATTGAGTACAAACGGGAATCGTTCACGATCTTCGAAGAGATGATGGAGCACTTCGAAGAAGAGACGGTGCGCGTTCTGTACCTGATGCGTGTGGTGGACGAAAACGGCGACGAGATCAACTATGCGCTGGTCGGAGGAGGTCAGCGGCCGCCGAGTTCAGAGGCTGCTGCGGCACCGCAGAGTTCCGGGCCGACGGCTGGTGCGGAAACCCAGGCACCGCGCCGGATGCAGACTACTCTCGACGACGTGGAGAAGCAGTTCCAGCGGCGCAAGGAGCGCGAACTGGAGCAGGCGCGCCGGGCCGGAGCAGGGCAGCCCGAAGGAGTGCAGCAGGTGGTTCGCGGAGATAAGGTCGGACGCAACGATCCATGCCCCTGCGGCAGCGGCAAAAAATACAAGAAGTGCCACGGGACTAACGAATAGTCAGCGAGAAAGATTAGTCGAACTGGATTGGTTGAAGCGGCGGGCCTGGAAACGGGCCCGCCATTTTTATCTGCGGAAATGCAGAAGGAACTGATCGCGCCGGAGTGCAGGATACGCTAAGGGCGCGGGCCAACCTGCTCGAAGGTCATGTGGAGCGCGGAGCTGCCGGTGCGCTCTTTCCAGTTGGAGAAAAGTTCGGCGTAGGAGGCGGTGATGTAGTCGCGTTCGCCGATGCCGAGAAGGTTTGCGACGCGGTCGATCCACTCGGGGCCGCCCTCGATCTCGGCAAGATCGCCGATGGGTGTGCAGTCGATCATGACTTCGCCTGCGCCGTCGCTCCATTCGGCGCGGAACTTTTCGTAACGGAACGTGGGACGAAAGCCGAGCGCCGTTAGTATGGCGTGCATTTCTCCAAGGCTGGCTACGGCGGTCTCATGCTCCACGCGGGATTTGTGCTTGAGGGCGGTACCGCGCGACTTGTGGGTGAGCAGGTTGCGATCACCGTAAACGCGCAGGCGCAGCACCTCTCCGGCGCGGCGGAGTTCGCCCGAAGCGGTGTCGTAAAGAGTGTTGGTCTCAAGCGTAGAGGGAGTCTTCTGCTGGAAGCCTGCGCTCTCCAGCGCGTGCTCCAGAGCCTGGACATCGCGCACCGAGAATTTGATTTCAACTTCGTTGCCGTCGTGTGTGGTCATGGCAGGTCGTTAGCCTCGATGAGCCCGCAGAATCCGGTCGCCGGCCACGGCAAACAGAATCAGCATGGAGATGAATCCGTTGGTGGTGAAGAAAGCCGCGTTGAGTTTGCTGAGGTCGTCGGCCTTGACCAGGGTGTGCTCGTAGAACAGGGCCGCGCCGGTCATGGCCACGCCTGCCATCGCAAGGCGCCCCAGTCCGAAGCTGACGAGCATCCAGGCGAAGAATGCAAAGGCGATCAGGTGGAAGACGCGGGCGAGGCGGAGTGCGCCGGCGATTCCAAAGGCGCGCGGAACGGAGTGCAGCCCGCTGGCAACGTCGTAGTGATAATCCTGGCAGCTGTAGAGAATGTCGAAGCCTCCGCCCCAGAACATGACCGCAGCGGTGACGATCAGCACGCGGGCGTCGAGGGTTCCGCGCACCGCGACCCAGGCGGCCGCGGGAGCAATGCCCATGGCGAAGCCGAGAAACAGGTGCGCCCATCGGGTGAAGCGCTTGGTGTAGGAGTAGGCGCAGACGATCGCCAGGGCCAGCGGAGACAGATGGAACGCCAGGGGATTCAACATCCAGGCGGCGAAGAACAGCAGCGCCGAGGCGGCCAGGGTGAAGCAGATTACGAATCCGCGGGTGAGCAGCCCGGCGGGTATGGCGCGTATGGAGGTGCGCGGATTCAGCGCGTCGATGTCGGCGTCCACCAGGCGGTTGAAGGCCATGGCGGCCGAGCGCGCCGCGACCATGGCAACACAGATCCAGACAAGAGTGCGCAGCGAGGGAATTCCATTGGCGGCGATGACGGCGCCGGTGAGCCCGAAGGGAAGCGTGAGAAACGAATGCTCCCACTTGATCATCTCAAGCGTGACGCGGGTGTTATGAAGGACGCTATGGAGAGCGCTTTGAAAAATGTTATCGGGCATGGGATGAAATTCGTTGCGAAAACACGGTACTGAGTTATTGTATCCGGTGGCCCGAAGGTTCTGCACCTTGGCTTGTCGGCCGTCATCTGAAATCGAAAGAGGTTCGATCCCATGGAAACAAGAGAGCTTGGCCGTTCCGGAATCAAGGTGCCTGCGCTGTGCCTGGGCGGCAACGTATTTGGGTGGACGGCGGACGAGACGCGCTCGTTCGAATTGCTGGACGCCCTGCTGGAGAGCGGCCTGAACTTTGTGGACACGGCGGACGTGTATTCGAAGTGGGCTCCGGGCAACCATGGCGGAGAGTCGGAGACGATCCTTGGCAAATGGTTTGCGGCGCGGCGAAATCGCGACCGGGTGGTTCTGGCGACCAAGGTGGGGTTGCCGATGGGCGAAGGCAAGCAGGGGCTGTCCAGAAAATATATACGGCAGGCCGTGGAGGATTCGTTGCGCCGGCTGCAGACCAGCTACATCGATTTGTACCAGTCGCATCGCGACGACGAAAGCACGCCGCAGGAGGAGACGCTGGGAGTTTATGCCGAACTGATTGCCGAGGGGAAGGTGCGCGCCATTGGCGCATCGAACTTTACCGCCGCGCGTCTGCACTCAGCGCTGGAGGCAAGCCGCAAGCATAACCTGCCGCGCTATGAAAGCCTGCAGCCGGAGTACAACCTCTACGACCGTGCGGGATATGAGGCGGCGCTGGAAGGCGTTTGCGTCAGTAACGGGCTGGGTGTGATTCCGTATTTCTCGCTGGCGAGCGGGTTCTTGAGCGCCAAGTATGGCACGGCGGAAGAAGCGGCCAAGGTGCCTCGGGCGGGGATGCTGAAGAAATATTTCAACCCGCGCGGGATGCGAATTCTGGCAGCCTTGCAGGAGGTGGCGCGCGAGGTCAAAGCCAAACCTGCGCAGGTGGCGCTGGCCTGGCTGATGGCCCGGCCAGGAATTACCGCTCCGATCGCCAGCGCCACGACGGTGGAGCAATTGCGTGAGTTGGCGGCATCGACGCGGCTGGAGTTGACGCACAATGCAATCGAAAAATTAAGCCGGGCCAGCGCGGAGATCGTTGCGGCGTGAGGAGCGGGGACCGCGGTTGAGTGAGCAGCGTTGCCTCCCACCTTATCGCCGCAAAAGGCGCGGCGCGAAGGTGGGGCACCCGGCAAGAGCGGTCTCAACCAGCCACGTTTAGCCAAAAGAGCTTCGCAGCCGGTTACGCGGCAGATACCGCCGCTCCGGCTGCGGACGCCCGGCGGATTGCGATATCATACGAGTATGGCGGAAGTACAGTCTCCCAGGGTTCAGTATCCCGTGGTTCAATATCCGGTGGTTGCGCCGCGCCACAGCTTCTTCAGCGAAGATGCGCGGCTGAACCAGATCCACGATAAGGTGATGGCCAACGAGCGTCTCGATGAAAGCGACGCGCTGGCGCTCTACCGCACCACGGACATGCTGGCCCTGGGCTGGCTGGCCAACTATGTGCGCGAGCGGATGCATGGCAACGTGGCCTACTTCAATGTGAATCGCCACATCAACCACACCAACGTCTGCGTGGCCGCCTGCCGCCTGTGCGCCTTTGGGCGCAAGAAGGGAACCGAGGGCGCCTACACCATGGCGCTCGAAGAGGTTTTCGAGTCGGCGGCGTCGGGTTGCACCGAGGCGGTGACGGAGTTCCACATTGTCGGCGGACTGCACCCCGATCTTCCACTGCAATATTTTCTGGACATGCTGAGCGGGCTGAAGGAGCGCTTCCCGCAGGTGCATCTGAAGGGCTTCACCATGGTGGAGATCGCGTTCTTCGCCAAGCTGAACAAGCTGACGATTCGCGATGTGCTGCTGAAGCTGAAGGCGGCGGGGCTGGACTCGATGCCGGGCGGCGGCGCGGAGATTTTCTCCGAGCGGGTGCGGGCCATCATCTGCGATCACAAGATCGACGGCAATGAATGGCTGGATGTGGCGCGCGAGGCGCACCTGCTGGGCATTCGATCCAACGCCACGATGTTGTACGGGCACATCGAAGGCGACGAGGACCGGGTCGATCATCTGCTGAAACTGCGCGAACTGCAGGATGAGACCAAAGGCTTCCAGACCTTCATCGGACTTTCGTTTCACCCCGACCACACGGTACTGCAGCACCTCCCATGGACGACCGGGATGCTGGACCTGAAGCAGATTGCCGTGGCCAGGCTGGTGCTCGATAATTTTCCGCACATCAAGGCCTACTGGCAGATGCTGACGCCCAAGATTGCGCAGATCGCATTGCGCTTTGGCGCCGACGATATTGACGGAACGGTGGTGGAGGAAAAGATCTACCACGATGCCGGGGCGACCACCCCGCAGGGACTCACCCGGCAGGATCTGATCCGGCTGATCGAAGCCGCGGGAAGGGTTCCGGTGGAGCGCGACACGCTATACCGGCCGGTGACGCGCACGGAAACTTCGGTGACGGTCAACGTCTAGCGACGGTCAACGTCTCGCGCGGAGGTTGGGCCGGGACGCGGGGATCAACTCGCGCAAGCTCCCGGCTCGATAAGGACTTTTTATTCTCCTCATGCAACCATGCTCTTTTTGCTTGCCTCTTTGGTAGAGAGTGATACAGTCACCAGTCAAGGACCGTACCTGGCGAAGGCATCGATCTCCACGAGGCTCGCAGATGAACGTCCATTTTACTTACAAGCTGGATAAATCTCCCACCGCCGAACAGTATCTTCAATCGCAAATTGACAAACTTGGACCGCGATTGCACGTCTTCAATCCGGACATGATTTCCCTGCGCGGCTCGATCGAGGTAGCGCCGAAGTCAGGCTTTGTGGTGGCGGTGAACCTGCGCCTGCCCTCGGGACAGATGGCCGCTAGGGCGAGCGAGGAAACGCTCCACGGCGCCATCCGCATTGCCTTCGACGATTTGAGCGCGCAACTGAACAAGCACAAACAGCACTTGCGCAGCCACTATCGCTTTCCTGGGGTACGAGGCGAAGAACGGCCTCCGATTGCACCGCAGGCCCGCTTTGAGGACACGATTGCGGCGGTGAAGCCGGATAAGGTTTCCAGCGTGGACGTGGCCGGGTTTGTGAACGCGAACCTAGACCGGCTGCGGCGCTATGTGGAGCGCGAACTGGCCTCGCGGCTGGACAACGGACAGCGCCGGCTGCAGGAAGTGAGCGCCGAAGAGGTCATCAACGAAGCGATTGCCAATGCTCTGGACGAGCATTGCCCGCGTCCGGAAAAGGTTGCGCTGGAGCCGTGGCTTTACCGGCTATCGCGCTCGGCAATGGACCGGCTGGGGAACCAGCTCGATTCCGGCGCGGGCTCCCAGCGCGATCATGAGGAAATCCATCCATCGCTGGACGCTGCGGACGAGCAGATGCTGCAGTTTTATCAGCCCGACGAGAGCACGCCGAGCGAGAGCCTGATCGCCGATCAATACAGCGGTACGCCGGAGGATGAGGCTTCGCGCGAAGAACTGATGGAGATGGTGGAACGCGCGCTGCGGGGAGCGGCGCCGCAGCAGAGGGAAGCGTTTCTTCTCTTCACCATGGAAGGCTTCCGTCCGTCCGAGATTGCGGTGATCACCCAACGGACGGCCGAGCAGGTGCAGGCCGACATCAAAATCGCCCGCGAGCATCTGCGGCGTTCGCTGGTGGCGGCCGGAGGGCGCCGGCAGAAGCTGGTGGCCGATCGCACGCCGACCCATTCCCGAAGCGCCTGAGTGAAGTTGTGTTCAAAGTGTGCGGGTGATGAGCTGGCGGGCGCGCGGGCCGAGCTTTTCGCGCAGGTGCTCGACGGCCTTGCTGTGAATCTGGGAGACACGGGACTCGGTTTTGCCGATGCTGCGGGCAATCTGGGCCATGGTCCGCTCCTTGAAATAATAAAGAACCAGTACGTTTGCCTCGTCGCGGGGAAGCAGGGCGATGAACCTGCGAAGCTCGCTGCGCGACTCCTTCTGGTGGCAGAGGGCGTCGGGACGCTTTTCCGGGTCGTCGGCCACGCTCTCCTGCACGGAAAGCCGCTCGCTGTCGTCCTGGGTTTCGAACTCCACCTCCTGGCGGTCCTGCACGGCCTGGGCAAATTCGTAAAACGTGTTCAGATCCATGCCCATGGAATCGGCGACTTCGTCGCTCTCCGGCTTGCGCCCCAACTTTGACTCGAGGGCGCGGGTTGCGTTGTCGAGCTTCTGCTGGCGGGTGCGGAAGTATCGCGAAGCCCAATCGAGTTCCCGGAGACTGTCGAAGATGGCGCCGCTGATGCGGATGCGCGCGTATTGACGGAAGGGAAGGTTGTGGCGGGGGCCAAAACGCCGGGCGGCGTCGATGAGTCCGATTGAACCGGCCTGGATGAGATCGTCGAGTTGCACGAAGGCGGGCAGGCGGCGCAGGATGTTGCGCGCAATCTGTTTCACCTCCGGCATGTGGCTCAAAACCAGTTGCTCCTGTTCCAGCGTGGCCTGCTCGTTGTCGAGCAGGGCTTCCGAGGGCGCTGCCGGGAAAAAGGGTAGCGGAGCTGGATTGGAGGAGACAGGAGCGCTGCTCACAGGCCGGCCTTTCCGTCGCGGTGATCTTCGACCTGGCGCGGGAGAGGATGGCCTGGTTTTATTCTCATAAGCGGCTCCTGGCAGGGCATCCCGGGCAACTCAGCCGGACACCCATCACACATACGCTTATCGGCAGGCGGTAGGCACCGCTTGAGTGTTGCTGGACCGGCAGGGACGGCAGCGGGGGACAGGCATGGAAAACGAACTATCCGTTGGACGGAATACTGCATCCGATGAATTCGATCGAGCCGGCATTCCGGCCGCAAAAATTGGAGCTAGTATAGAGGGTTCAAGTTCGCACGACAGGGGAAGCAAAGAATGAGTCCCTCCGAGCAAGGTACGCAAGCAGGACAGGAAGTATTGGAAACCAGGGAATGGCTGGATTCCCTGGACTACGTTCTGGAGCATGGCGGCGCCGAACGGGCAGGACGCCTGCTGCAACATCTGGAACTGCACACCGCACAAGCCGGCTATCGCCTTCCGTTTTCCGCCACCACCCCCTACCAGAATTCGATTCCAGCCGCCAAGCAGCCTCCGTTCCCCGGCAGTCAGGCGCTGGAGCGCCGCATCAAGAGCCTGGTGCGCTGGAACGCGCTGGCCATGGTGATGCGGGCCAACAAGCGGCAGGAGGGAATCGGCGGGCATATCTCGACCTATGCTTCGGCGGCGACGCTGTATGAGGTTGCCTTCGACCATTTCTTCCGGGCGCAGACGCCGGACGGGGATCGCGACCTGGTGTTCTTCCAGGGACACGCCTCGCCGGGAATTTATTCACGCGCATTTCTGGAAGGGCGAATTTCGAAAAAGCAGCTGGAGAATTTCCGCCGCGAACTGGCCGAGGGCGGCGGTCTGAGCTCCTATCCGCATCCCTGGCTGATGAAGGACTTCTGGGAGTTTCCCACGGTCTCGATGGGACTGGGCCCGATCCAGGCGATCTACCAGGCGCGTTTCAACCGCTATCTGGAGAACCGGGGCCTGAAGCAGTGCACCCAGGGCAAGGTCTGGGCATTTCTGGGAGACGGCGAGACCGATGAGCCGGAGTCGCTGGGCGCCATCACGCTGGCCTCGCGCGAAAAACTCGACAACCTGATTTTTGTCATCAACTGCAACCTGCAGCGGCTGGACGGGCCGGTCCGGGGCAACGGAAAAATCATCCAGGAGCTGGAAGCCAGCTTCCGCGGCGCGGGCTGGAACGTGATCAAGGTGATCTGGGGCACGGACTGGGACCAGTTGCTTGAAAAAGACCGTGACGGCCTGCTGGTGAAGCGTATGGGCGAGTTGTGCGACGGCCAGTACCAAAAGTTGTTCGTCGAAAGCGGAGCCTACTTCCGGCAGAACTTCTTTGGCACCGACCCGCGGCTGCTGAAGATGGCGGAGCACCTGAGCGACGAGCAGATTGGGAAAATGCGTCTGGGCGGCCACGATCCCATCAAGGTCTATGCGGCCTACAAGGCTGCGGTCGAACACACCGGATCGCCCACGGTGATTCTGGCCAAGACGATTAAAGGTTACGGACTGGGCGAGAGCGGCGAGGGCAGAAACATCACCCACCAGCAAAAGAAGATCAACGACGAGGAGTTGATGATCTTCCGCTCGCGCTTTGGAATTCCGATCGAGGACGAAAATCTGCACGATGCGCCGTTCTACCGTCCGCCGGACGAGAGCCCGGAGATCCAGTACATGCGCGAGCGGCGCAAGCAACTGGGCGGGTATCTTCCGGACCGCAAGATGCGCGCGCCCAAACTGGAGCCGCTGAGCGAAGAGCTGTTCCAGGAGTTTTACACCGGCACCGACGACCGCAAGGCCGCGACCACCATGGTGCTGGTGCGCCTGATCGCCAAGCTGCTGCGCGACCCGAAGATCGGCAAGCTGATCGTCCCGATTATTCCGGACGAGGCCCGCACGTTTGGCATGGAAGCGTTGTTCCGCCAGGTGGGAATTTATTCGAGCGTGGGACAGAATTACGAGCCGGTCGACATGGACACGCTGCTCTATTACAAAGAGGCCAAGGACGGGCAGATTCTGGAGGAGGGAATTACCGAAGCGGGCGGACTCTCCGAGTTCATCGCCGCGGGCACCTCGCCGGCCAATCACGGGATCAACGTGATTCCGTTTTTTGTGTACTATTCGATGTTCGGCCTGCAGCGCGTAGGCGACCTGGTATGGGCGGCGGGCGATCAGCGCGCCAAGGGATTCCTCTGCGGCGGCACCGCGGGACGCACGACGCTGGCAGGCGAAGGCCTGCAGCACCAGGATGGGCACAGTCATCTGCTGGCCTATCCGGTTCCGAATTTGCTGGCCTACGATCCGGCGTTTGCCTACGAGATTGCCATCATCGTGCAGGAGGGCATCCGCCGCATGTACGTGGAGCAGGAAGACATTTTCTACTACATTACGGTGATGAATGAGCCGTGGATGCAGCCCAGCATGCCGGAAGGCGTGCGCGAAGGAATTCTGCGGGGTCTCTACCGCTTCCGCGCTTCGCAGAAGAAGGACAGCAAACGGAAGGCGCAGTTGTTCGGCTCGGGTGCGATCCTGCTGGAGGTGTTGAAGGCCGCCGAGATTCTGGAAGAAAAATACAGCGTGGCCGCCGACGTATGGAGCATCACCAGCTACAAGGAGTTGTACAAAGACGGCAATGCGTGCGAGCGCTGGAATATGCTGCATCCGGGCGCGGCGCAGCGCATCCCGTTTGTGGCCGGGCAATTGAAGGACGCCGAGGGCGTTCTGGTGGCGGCTTCCGATTATGTGAAGGCGCTGCCGGAATCCATCTCGCAGTGGATGCCGCGCCCGCTGATTGCGCTGGGCACCGATGGCTACGGCCGTTCGGAAAGTCGCGCTTCACTGCGCGACTTCTTCGAGGTGGACGCCAAGCACATTGTGCTGGCCACGCTGACCGGATTGATGCGCGAGGGCACGATCAAAGCTGCCGAAGTGACCCAGGCGATCATCGAACTCGGCATCAATTCCGAGAAGGCGGACCCGTTCTCGTCGTGATCGCCCGGCAGTTGGCAAGCACGCCGAACGCGCTTCTGTTGGATGCCGCATCCAGTGAAAGGAAACCTCGTGGCAACTGAATTCAAACTCCCGGAACTTGGTGAAAATGTCGAGGCCGGCGACGTGGTTCGAATCGCGGTCACTGCTGGAGAAACCATCCGGGAAGGCCAGACCGTGGTGGAAGTGGAAACCGACAAGGCCGTGGTCGAAGTGCCTTCCACCGTCAGCGGCGTGATTGAAAACGTGATTGTGACTCCCTCGCAGCGGGTGAAGACCGGGGACGTGCTGTTCACCTACACGGCGTCGGAAGGCGAGTCCATTGCGGCTGCGCCGGAAGCTCCACAGGCTGCCGAACCCGCGGAAGTAGAGAGGTCAGCGCCCGGGCCGCGGCTCGTGGTTTCGCAGAACGTCTCGCAGAACGTTTCGCAGAACGCGTCGCAGAACGCAGAGCCGCAGGCGGTACCTGAGCTTCGAGCCGCCGCGGTGAACGCATCCGTGGCCGAGTTCCGGCTTCCGGAACTGGGCGAAAACATCGAATCCGGCGATGTGGTCCGGGTCGCCGTGCAACCGGGAGACGTGGTGAGCCAGGGCCAGACCGTGTTGGAGCTTGAGACCGACAAGGCCGTGGTGGAAGTTCCATCTTCGGTAAGCGGCACGGTCAGCGAAGTGAATGCGCAAGTTGGGCAAAAAATGAGGGTCGGCGACGTGATCTTCACCATCGCCGCAACCCAGCCGGCTCCTGCGGCAGCTGCGCCGGCTCCGCCGGCGGCGCCCGACAAGAGCGCTGCGGCACCGGCTGATTCCTCCGACGAAGGCTACATGGCGATGGCCCGGCACAGCTTCTATTCCGCGCGCACCGCGGAGGGCAAGAGCGAGGCCCAGGCTTTTCCGCCCGACGTTCTTCCGGAGACGGAGTTGGAGGGGCATCCGTCCGGCCTTGCCAAACACGCAGGCCCCGAACATCGCACGATTCCGGCTGCGCCCATCGTCCGCAAACTGGCGCGCGAAATCGGAGTGGACATCTACCTGGTGAAGGGCAGCGGCCCAGGCGGGCGCATCAGCCAGGATGACGTGAAGGCCTTTGCCAAGGGCGCTTTCGCGCGCATGGCCGACACGGAATCCTCGGTGCGGGCGGCCTCACGCGCAGGAGCCGTGGTGGAGAAGTTGCCGGACTTCAGCCGCTGGGGAAAAATCGAAAAGGTTTCGCTGCGCGGGGTGCGGCGGAAGACAGCCGAACACCTGTCGGTGGCGTGGAGCGTGATTCCGCACGTGACGCAGTTCGACAAGGCGGATGTCACAGAGCTGGAAGAGCTGCGCAAACGCTTTGCGCCCAAGGCCGAGAAAGCCGGCGGCAAGATGACGATGACGGCTATCGCGCTGAAGGTCGTCTCCTCGGCGCTCAAGGCGTTTCCGCAATTCAACGCTTCGCTCGACATGGCGAGCGAGGAGATCATCTACAAACGCTACCTCAACATTGGGGTTGCGGTGGATACCGAGCGAGGGCTGCTGGTGCCGGTGATTCGCGACGTGGACAAGAAGAATATCATCGAGCTGGCGGTG